>JGI12109J20283_10540730_pt1 | contig 55357 bp, 48 predicted proteins | sample ElkSlonscriptome_12_FD_20283 | JGI IMG/M metagenome (IMG submission 20283)
GTGGGTCGGCACAAACGCGAAGACAGCGGCAAGCTGGATCGAGGTCCCCAGCACCGATAGTTGCGAGCGGCGATAGCCCAAATGCAGGCCTTGCAAGATTCCGAGCACGGTGCCAGAAACATTCAGGAGCAAAAAGCCCAGCATCATGTAGGGCAGAAATTCTAGGGCTTCCGCGGCGTGCTTTTCCCCAACGATACCGCTGATAGAAAGGGAGAGAGCTGCGTAACCAACGACTGTGAGTAGGCCGAACTGCGCGATATTGGTGAGCAGCGCTGTTTCGCCATGTGCGCGAATGCGCTCAGGCTCCTTCTTGATATCCCAGAGCGCGAGAAAGCGCGCGGCGGCGCCCGCCACGCCCGCATCGCCGAGGCGTATCAGGTTGGCCCATGCATTAAGCGTTGCCCACACGCCCACGGCTTCCAGCCCGCCTTGGAGGATGATGAGGCGATAGCTGAAAAAGAGCAGCGCCATATTGACGGAAAACTCGCCCACGGCGAAGGTGACATTCTTGCCCAGATTGAGGCGCTGCTTGAGGGCGAGTAGGTTGCTCATGGTGCGACACCAAGAGCTGCGCGCAGTCGCTCAAGGCTCTCCGCTCCCATGCGGCGAGCACGGTCAACGGCCTTGTCCTCGTCCTCGCGCGGAGGCAGGTTAGCGAACGCCCGAACGTCTGTCGTTGGATCGATGGCGAGATGGGCGAATCCCTCGATCTTGCATAACCGATGGGCGAGAGAGCCGCGCCGCACCATGACCGGAATACCAAGTTGCACGGCGCGACCGAGGATGCCCGAGGCCTGATCGTAGCCCGGATCATAAGCACACCAAATGAGATCAGCGGCGGCGTAGATGTCGAGCAATTCCGAGTCGGTGACGAACCGGTTGCAGGCGAAGCCGCCTGCTTGTTCGAAGGAGCCCAGAGACGCCGCGACTTCACCGTCCACTTTGCCGCCAAAGGCGAAGAGCAACGTCTCGCGCAATGGCAAATGCTCCGCGTAGAGATCGGCAAACCAATCGAATCCCTTGCTCTTGTCCTGACGCCCGAGCGCGCAGCAGATGCGGCGGCCAGCGGCGGCCTTACGGATGTCGGCACAGATGGCGCCCTCGGCGCGTTCCTCCTGTCGCCGTTCCTTTGCGGTGAGGTCCCAAAGCTGAGGGTCGTGGATCCAGCCATCGGCAATCTCAGCGAGCCCCGGTTCAACGGAAAATGGCAGAATGGTGAATGTTTGTACTTTCGGCATGCATCGCAGCCATTTGAGGATGCGCCGTTTGATGCGCAGCCTGAGACTTTGCCCGGTCAGCGCGGGTCCAGGGCGCAGCAGCAGACCCAGGGTCTGCCGGCCACTCAGTACGCGCAATGACGCGATGAAACAATAGAGACCAAATGCGCCTTCCAGCGTCAGGAAGAAGACGGGTGTTGGCGCTCGGAGCATCTGCCACGGGCCACTTGCGCGAACGCCGTTCAGAAGCCCTCCGAGCAACGACAGGTATGAACCGCGATGACCATCTGTGGATGTAACGTGCAGGAGGACGGCAGGTGGAGATGCCACAGGATTCATTTGGGGGGAGATCGGGGGCCAGGGTATCGGAAAGGCTTCCAAGTCAGGTAACAATCGCGGGTCTGCTTAGCCCAGGTCGGAATTTCGGTTACCACAAGAGAAAACGCGATTAATAGACGGGAATCATGACGAGGGCATCAGGATTTCGCCCCGCCGAAAGTCGCAAACGTCATCCTCAGGCTTTCGCTGCGTCTTGCAAAAGAGGGCTCAGCCGATCCGCGGTCAGGGTAATGATGCTGCTGACTTTAGTGCAAGAGGCAGGTATCGCGCTGCTGAATGGCCACGAGCACTATTGTACCGGGCGATTTGGCATATACGACTAGGCGCGTGACCCGTCGGAGCTATTACCCGCCACGATGATAGCGTTAGGGATTATCATTGGCCTCTCGCGATGTCGCATGAAACGGATTCTCAATTTGATCTGGCGCAACTTCCGGGGTACACGCACGACTCGACATGAGCGCCGACTCCAAATCTGGCGTGCCGTGCTTGCGACGTCGCCGGCCATCTGACACACGCCGCTTTTCGACAGGCATGAAAAAGATGCCTGCCAACACCGCGAGGACGATCTGGTTCGCGGGTGTGTAGAGGTTGTAGTCGACCAATTCATGCAAGGCCAACAGCAACAAGCTGATACCGGCGGCCACTTGTAGAAAGCGTAAACGAGTCCATTCGCCCGACGTACGCAGCCTGCCCCATTGCCTGACATACAAGGCTAGCACCAGAATGACCAGAAGGACACCGAGGATTCCGACATCGAAAACCCATTCCAGGTAGTCGTTGTGAGCACGGTTTACAAAGGAATTGCCGAACGCAACAGTTTGAAAAGTTGGAAACACTGCTGGAAATGTTGCGGGGCCAGATCCAAGCGGAAAGAATTGCATAGCCCCTTGCAGCACGAGAGCGAACAGCGGCCAACGCCCATCTTCTCCAAGGGCATCGACGGAAAAGCGATTTAGAACGGGCGCAAGGCCGATCACAATGCCAAAGGAAACCGCCAGTGCCACGACTGTACCCACCGGGCCGAAGACGTTGCTACCGCCAATGCGGCGCGAGAACACGAGCGCCGACAGGATGATGCCGAGCATGCCGAGAAAGATCCCGGTACGTGACTGAGTGAAGATGCTGCCGATGATCAGCAAAAAGGCGACGATGGCATAGATCGGGGCGACCTTGCCGCTGGAGGAACCCAGAGAAGCCGCCTTGCGCCGCCGAAAGCCTGCTCGCTGAGTTGATGGGTCGGATCGCCCGAGCGAGAAAAAAAAGAGTGCAAGGGCGATGGGCAGCATCATCTCGATGAGACCCGCCAGATGGTTGCGGTTGGCGTAGGTACCGGTAGCGGAGTTCCTGTGGGCACCTTCGACGGCAAACAGCACGTTGCCACGTTGCCCAACACCAAACTGGATTAGCCCGAGTATTGCTTGAAGCACGGCGACCGCGAGCAGGACTTTGACGAGGGTCAGCAACGCGGGCGGGTCGAGTGTGCGAACGCCTACGAACACAGCGACGGGAAGTAGCAGCGCCAAACCCGCTGCGGCGGTGGCGCTTGGGACGATTGCGGTCGCTTTCCAGATGTCCGCGTTGCCAGTCGGAAATTGGGCGTTAGCAGTTGCATAGAGCGCCCTGCCCGGCATGGTGTCGATCCAGGCCTGTGGGAGCGGCACTAGGTACAGCATCGGAACCAGCAGCAGCAAGATCAGGACGAGCAGTTCCGGCCAGGTGAGCGATAGGCGCTTCGGCGACCAGAACACGAGGGCAAGCACGGCAACGGACAGGAGCTGCGACACCAGTCCCGCAAGCGGCGTTGCGCCAGCGCGGAACAGCGGTGTGAAGATGATCAGCGCGACGAGCAACCAAAAAACTGGGGCCGCTAAGGGGTGCGGATTGNTTGGGCCGCTGGTGTGGTGTGATGGATGGTTCGGCAACTGCTGAGGGCGGGCTGTGATCCGGATCAAGAGGTGGGTGGCGCATGCCTAGTCAGAATGTTAGCGCGTTGGTGGGTATTATGGAATCGAGTGTGTTGGAATTTGTCGGGTGTTTCCGTCTTTGTCCGGGGGTGATGGCGCGGCTGGTTCGGTCTGTCGATGTCGCTCTGTTGGGTCCGATGGTGACCTCTCGGAGCGGGCGGGGGCGGTGGTGTGATCGCGATTGCAAATCGCTCCCACGGGAACCTCGGCGTTGGCCAACGAGTGGCGTGTGCGTAAAGCCACTGGATCGGATCTGGGTCAACGTCGGTCGAACAGCCTCGAAAGCCAGCTTCGTCGAGACGGGGGGCGATGTCTGGCTGATTCGCCGCGGCGCTGTTTCGACTCCGGCCGGCGTTCGTCGGTTGGATCGAGCATTTGCGGCGGCGCCACCACGGCCGGTTCTTTGTTCTCGAGAATGGCTTGCGGACGCTCGGTGACCAGGCGCATGGCTTCGGCTTCGCCGACCCATTTGGCGGCGACATCGCGGCCTTCTGACAGAACCGGGGGGCGGTGATGCGGATCATGCGCGTCGGTGGCAAGGATGTGCACGAACCCGTCGTCGAGCATGCGCTCGCCCCAGTATTGCGCCTTGCGGCCAAAGCGACCGGTCAGGGCGCCGGCAGTCACTTGAATCCATGCGCCCTCGCGCGCGGCCCGAACAAACCACTCGTAGTGCTCATCGTCGAGCCAAGTGAGGCGTTCCGGATGCGTGATGACCGGGACGTAGCCGGCTGCGATGGTGTCGTACAGGGTTTCGTGAAACCGGACGGGCACCGTATGGTGTGGCGGTTCGAACAGGTAGTAGCGGGATTGATGCAGCGTGGGATAAGTGCCACTGCGCAAGCCGAGGAGCAGTTCGGGTACAAGTTGGATGTCCGCGCCGTAAGTCAGTTGCAACCCGAGATCGGCCCGCGCGAGTTCGCGGCTTAATTCGTCGGCGGCACAAGAGATACCGTCGGCGGTGTTTGCGTACAAGCCGGGGTAGATGTGTGGCGTGCAAGCGGTGACGCGGATGCCGTCCGACAGGGCAATGCGGGCCATTTGCAACGATGTTGCGAGGTCCGGAGCGCCGTCGTCGATGCCTGGCAGCATATGGCAGTGGAGGTCGATCAAGCGTGGTAGCCCTTTAAAATAAATAGTTTTTTTGCCTTACGGCAAATATCGGCGCTTCGGGTTCAATGCACCAGTCTGATTGCGAAGTAGCGACCGTCTTCGCTGACCCTGGGGTTGGCAGGTCGGACGGACCGCGAGACCGCGGCACAAGGGCGGCACGAAGTCTCGGCTTGCCAACCTGACCCTGGGTGGGCAAACTCCAAGGTATTTCGTTTGACCGTCTTCTGCCTACATGCTCGCCTACTTTCGTCGTTTTTTGGTCGCCACCGCAGCGCTGGCTGCGACTGTTTCCTGTTCTTCAACACCGAGCGGCCCCGCATCGCCGAGTGGCGTTACCTCGACCGGTTCCGCCAGCGATCAGCAGCGGCCCGACGCAAAGTCCACCGCTCGCTCGACAGCGGATCTCATTCCTGCCGTGATCGGGATTCCGCCGGACCCAGGTGCTTCGGGCGTACACCACATTGCCGCGGGTGACGTACTCGCCGTAGACGTTTTTCAGGTGGAAGAATTGTCGACGGAAGAGCGTGTGACTGACAGTGGCCTCATCGTGATGCCGTTGATCGGCGCGATCGACCTTTCGGGCCTGACGACTGAGGACGCGGAGAGCAAGATCGCGGCCGCGTTGCAGAAAGACTATTTGCAAGACCCGCAGGTCAACATCTTTGTTAAGGAATATGCCAACATGCGCATCACCGTTGGCGGCGCGGTGAAAAAACCGGGCATATTTCCGCTGACCGGACCCACAACGTTGTTGCAAGCCATCGCTCAGGCCGAAGGCGTCACCAATTTGGCCAATGAAAAAGAGGTCATCATTTTTCGAACCAACGCTGCAAATGCTATCAATGCCTATGTGGTCGATATCAAAGAGATTCAACAAGGTCACCTCCGTGATCCGGTGCTTGCGAGCAACGACAAGATTGTGGTGCCGAAATCCGGCTCCGCGGTGTTCTTTACAAATGTCAGGGATTCGCTCCGAGGGTTCATCAACTTCGGGGCGCTCGGCCTGTAAGGTCTGCGTTCCAGGTCGCCCATGACAGCCGCCAACCAACTCCCTGCACAGGGTGATCCGTCGCAGGCGTTGCAACTCGCCGACCAGCGGATACAACTTCAGACGCTAGGTCCGGCCGGACCCTCATCCCAACCCATGGATGACGACGATGTGATCGACCTCAAGGAGTATTGGGAAATACTGGTTAGGCGCCGATGGACCATCATTCTCAGCGCAATGCTTGCGGTCGTGCTCGCGGTGATTGCGACCTTCAACGCGACGCCGATCTACCGTAGTACGCTATTGATGCAGATCGACCGCCAGGCTAATCAGGTGGTTGATTACGGTAACGTCATGCCGGAAGAGCGTAGTTTCTTCGCATCGCAGGACTTCTATACCACGCAGTACGAGTTGCTCAAGAGCCGCAGTTTGGGTCGGCGCGTCATCGATCAGCTTGGACTGCAACTGATCGAAGAGACGGACGAGGACGCGGAGCCGTCCTTTCTGAGCCAAGCCAAATCCTCTGTTAAAGCCCTCATTGCCAGCTTCTCCGGCACGGCGCAGCCCGACGAAGAAAACCCATCGGTTAGCTTGGCCCTGATCAAGAAAAAGACAGAAGAGGACCTGTTCCTGAGCAACCTCAGCATCGAGCCGGTGCGGGACTCTAAATTGGTCCGCATCAACTATGACAGCCCCAGCGCAACTGAGGCCGCGGCAGTTGCAAACGCCGTCGCCAACAACTTTATTAATCTCAATCTCGAAAGACGCTTCGACGCCTCGTCGTACGCCAAGCAATTTCTCGCAGAACAGCTAGATGAGATGCGCGCGACGCTGGAGAACTCCGAGAAGCGCTTTGTCGCCTACGCGCGCGAACGCGAGATCGTCAACCTAGACGACCGCCTAGAGATCATGCTCAACAAGCTGCGCGAGATGAACTCAAGGCTCGTCGGTGCGGAGGCGGACCGTATCGAGGCGGAATCCGAATACCAGGAGTTGCTGGAGTCCAGCGGCGGCGGCGCCCCGGACCTATTGGCAAGTGACTTGGTACAGTCGTTAAAAGAGCGGCGCAGTGAACTGCAAGCGCAGTACCAAGACAACCTGGAAGTGTACAAACCCGGCTATCCGAAGATGCAGCAACTAGAGCGCCAGATCGATGAGCTAAGCGACGAGATCAACCGAGAGACGGCCTCAATCTTTGGGTCCGTTAAGGCACGCTACGAGGCACGGGTGCGCGAACAGGCGAAGTTGCAGCAGCGCATTGGGGAAATCAAAGAAGATGCCTTGGCGCTGCAAGACCGCAGCACCGACTACGAGACCCTCAAGCGCGAGGTGCAAACCAACCGCGAACTCTACGACGGCCTGCTGCAACGCATGAAAGAGGTGGGCGTCGCAGCCGGTGTAGGCGAGAACAACGTCTCTATCGTCGACGCGGCAACCATCCCGCTCGCCCCCTACAAGCCCAGTCTGTCCAAGAACCTGGCCATTGCAGTGGTGCTCGCTCTGTTCGTGGGCGTCGCGCTCGCCTTTCTGCTGGAGACCCTTGACGACACCATCAAGACCGCGGAGGGCGTAGAGCGCCGCATCGGCGCACCGGTGCTGAGCCTGATTCCGCACGCATCCTTTCGCGAGCTCGGCATCGCGGAAGCAGAAATGCCACTGATCGCGTTCAAGCAGCCCAAGAGCGCGGTAGCGGAGGCGGTGCGGTCTCTGCGGACATCGCTGTTGTTCTCCACCGCCGACGGCGCGCCGCGTATTCTGCATTTTACCAGCTCCAATGCTGGCGAAGGCAAGACGATGACCGCCATCGGTACCGCCATCGCGTTCGCCCAGGCTGGCGGCAAGGTGCTGCTGATCGACGCCGATCTTCGCAACCCGTCACTCCATCGGGCCTTTTCGCTGCCGAATGCGTCGGGTCTCACGAACCATCTGGCCGGTGCTGCGGAGCCGGCCGAGATTGCACAGCCAACGCAGGTCGTCCGACTCTTCACGATCACCAGTGGACCGCTACCGCCCAACCCGGTGGAGCTGCTCTCCACCGCCAAAATGGCGGATTTGCTGAGCCTTTCCGTGGAGCGGTTTGATTATGTCATCCTGGATGGTCCGCCGATCATCGGCCTGGCGGATGCATTGGTGCTCGCCAACCTGGCCAAGGCGACGATCTTCATCGTCGAGCCTGGCGTGACGCGCACAAAGGAGTTAGAAGGCACCATCAAGCGGCTTTATCAGGCAAACGCCAGGGTGCTGGGTGCGGTCCTGACCAAGGTCGGTAAGCGTGGACAGGGCTATGGATACGGTTATGGATACGGATACAGTTACAACTATCTCTACAATTACGGTGGCAAGGGCAGCGAGCCAAAGTTGCCACGGCAGGAATCAGCCTAGGCGGGTTGCTTTATGGTCCCGGCACTTGTCGAATTGGCGCTCGACTACTACCGCAACCCCGTCGCCTACAGCCAGGTCGCCGATGAAGCTTACCCTCTGCCGCGGGGTTTTTCCAAGCTGCTTGCGGAGTTCGGGACAGCACTCAACTCGGCAAATATCGAAGAGACAGCCGATCTACTGTCGACCGATGTGCAGGAACTGGAAGAGGCCGCGCGTTTCTTCGCTCGCCATGCCCTCTTGGCCCCGATCGGCGACTACTACCGATACCTGGGATTGAGCACTGATGCCAAGCCTGAGTCGATACGCAGAAACTATCTGATCTTGATCCGAATGTTCCATCCGGACCGTGTCAAAGACGCCACCGATGCGGACCTGGCCTATTCAAGCCGACTCAACGCGGCCTATCGCGTGCTTAATGATCCGGAGGCACGTGCAGGTTACGACCTGGGGTTGCCCAAATCGCTCAAAGCGCGGTATCACGCTGATCCGCATTGGTTCTTCCAACCACAGCTCACGCCGGTCGATACGCTGGGGCGGAATAGACGGCAACCGCCGCAATCTGTGCTGACGAAACGGCGCCGCATCGTGTTCGCGACTGGCATTGCACTGCTCGGCGCTCTGCTCGCGGTCGGTCATCTGTTCACGCGCAATCAACCACAGCCGATGCTGAGGTTGGCAGGGCACGACCGGATCGGACAAGGGGCTCCGATGCCCCGCTATCTCTCGGAGACAAGCCCGGTCGGCAATGCGGCTATGCCAACGATCACTGGCATAAAACCGAAACCTGCTGAAGGCGCCGCACCCTCTAACACGAAGGAATCATCAAATTTCGCAGTCTTACCGATAGGCACAGCGGCTGCGTCCGCGCCAAGCACGCCGGGCATGCCCAATGCACGAACGCTCGCTACTCCCGAACCCTGGCGAGCGCCTGACCAACAAGAAAGACTCAAGGCAGATCGACGATGGACCCCGAGCCAAGACATCCCCAAGAGACCCCGAGCTGATAAGCCATCTCAGAACCGGCGCACCAACTCGGCGACAATGGGCCATGCGGCAACCGCCACAGCCACGGAGCGTTCGCAACCAATTCCACCCGATAGGCCCGCTGCACCGCCGATCCCCCTGGTCGCTGGCGCGAGACTGATCACTCGGTTAGAACAGGCCTATCGGCGAGGGAATGCAGACGCGATCGCGGCGCTTTTTACCAAATCCGCTCGCACCAGCGACGGCTCTGGCCGGCGCTTGATCCGCTCCCAATACGCCCAACTCTTTCGCGATGTCACCGATCAGCGGCTTGTAGTCACCTACATAGCATGGCGGCAAGAAACAGGCTCCCGCCTTACAGGCTCAGGGCGTTTCTGGGTCAGCACCAAAGCTGGAACTGGGGGTAAATGGCGCACGTCTGACGGTCAAATCGACATCGAGATAGTGCGCGTGGGTAAGGATTTCCGCATTTCGTCGATGCTCTATCGATTGAACTGATCGTTACGACTGCACCTGCATGCTTATCATCTGGCGCATCATGCTGATTGGTCTTGCCTTGTTTCTCGCGTGGCGCATCGTCGCGACTGGTTTGGGCGGCTTTTATGCCGACCGAATGAATGCCGGGGACGACGACGCCATGGAGCAGGTATTGGCATGGCAACCAGAGCACCCGGAGGCCTTGCGCGCGCTGGCCGAGCGGGTGCTGCCCGATGACGCACAAGCCGCTCAAGCGTTGCTCGTCCGCGCTTATCGCGCCAACCCCGCGAACCCGCGTCCGCTGATAATATTGGCGACGCAGTTCGCAACGAACGGCGAAATCGCGCGCGCGGACGCGCTAATGGACATCGCAGCCAGACTCGCCCCGGTCAACCCTGGTGTTCAAAAGCAGCTAGCGTCGTACTGGGCCAGACGGAACAACATGGAGCGATCGCTCAAGCACCTGTCGACGATGATGGAGGCATCTCCATCCCAGCGGGCTGCTATGCGGCCAGTCCTGTTGCAGATCGCCGAGGACCCGGCCATGCGCGGATTGCTGACTCCCTACGCGCTATCCCCACCAGCCTGGTGGGACGGCTTCTTTCGATACGCAGCCATCAACGCAACTGCGCTAGAGCCCGTGCGACTCTTGTACAAGATGCGCCGCCAGTCCGGCGCAGAGGCGCTGACCGGCCCTGAGCGTGCCGCCTATGTTGGGCGCTTGCAAAAAGACGGTTTGATCACCGAGGCCTATCTCACCTGGCTCGCTGGACTCGACAAGAGCCAACGCAGACAGTTGGGCCCTCTATATAACGGCGGTTTTGAGCTTAAACTTAGCAACCAGCGCTTTGGCTGGCAGGTCGGCAATAACAATCGCGTGGACATACGCACCCGACCAAGACCCGGCGCGCTCGGAAACGGCGCGATGCATCTGAACTTCCGGGCGGTGGAGAACCGATTCGGACACCTGGTTCAGCCCTTGGTACTGGACGCCGGGACCTACCGATTCACCGGCGAGACGCGAACCGGCATCGACTTCGTAACCAAAGGAGGCTTGAAATGGCAGGTGGACTGCCGGCTGCCCGCCAGACGACGACTCGGCGAAAGCGAGCGAATAGTCGGTGCTGACGAATGGACGCAATTTAGTTTCAAGTTCATAGTATCGCCATCCTGCCGCTATCAGGAACTACGGCTTGTGTCGGCGGGGACGCGCGCTTTCGAACTCAAAATCAGCGGAGACATCTGGTTCGACAACCTCAGCATCACCAGGGCATCCAGGCCTTGAAGGTCCCAAAGCACAAGATTGACTTCTGAATCCCCTGAGATTTCTTGCTCAAATTGCGCCATACTAGGAGATATATATCATCATGGGAGCCCTTCAGGTGTTTCATTCCCCAGCAGCTCGATCAACCGCTTGCTTCAGTGCGGTTGCTGCCCTCGCCTTTGCCGCCGCGGGCGCAGCGATCGGTATGGAAAATGCGTCGCCCGGCGGCGCCCCCCTTGGCGTCGTCAAGCTGGTCGAGGGTAGCGCGATGTTGAGCCAAGGTGCCAACTATGTTGACGCAACGACCGGCATGAAACTCTATGGCCTGGATCGCATCATGGTGCTCGAAGATAGTAGCGTCGTTCTGGAACTGGCTGATGGGTGCGTCTACGAGCTGCAAGCCTCGCAAATGCTCAGGGTTCAGGCCACGGACAGCTGCGCAACGCTGGCAGCGCGCGCCAACGCACGGGTCGACATGACGCAAGTTGAGCGCAGTGCAAAGTCCCAAATTCAACCAAGAGCGGACGCTGACGCTTTTATTCCTGAGGCCGCTGCCGCTGCCGCGGCCATCCCTGTTGCTGCCGCTGCCGCGCCTGTTGCGGTTGCCGCTGCCGCCGCCCCTGCGATCGCCGCTGCCGCCGCGCCCGCTGGGGCTTTTTTCGCGCTCTGGGGCAGCTCAGGGGCCGCGGTTCTTATGGGGACTGGGGCCGTCGCGACGGTTGCCTTGCTTGCCAATGACAGCAGCAACGACAACGAGTTTCGGCCACCGAACCTAAGCCCCGGCTAGACGCGTTCAGGACCCTCTTACCCCGCCCATTTAGGCCGAACCTGCGTCACTAGTCGGTGGCGTCATAGCATTGCGACAACATTACTCCGTTACCCCCAACAACTCGAGGTTACGCCGGGCGATATTCTTTAGCTGTTCGCCGCGCTCAGCGTTCACTGTCGATCTTGCTGCGATCTCCGATGCATCAAGCTCTATCACTTGCCGCCACCTGCGCTCCGCATCTTCTGGACGATCGGTCTCTTGGTAGACCACGCCAAGGTTCAGTAGCGCAAAGGGATTATCGGGGTCATCTTCCAGAGCTTTGTTCAGCTCCCGCTCGGCCGGCCCCATCTTGCCTTGTTTGATGTACTCGTAACCACTCATAGCCAAGCGGTTGGCGTCGCTCGGTGTTGCACACCCTGCGAGGGCGATGACCCATACGCAAGCGGCAGTTCCAATTTTAGAGATGCGTTTCATTATGAGCCCTCATTGCTCTGGAAATGTCTCAGGAACGCCAGAAGTCAGCCCTTTGACCCGAATGAATCGCGTGATACCCGGCCTCTTATCATCATCATAGCAGATTCAGACGATCATCCGGATACCGCCGAAGCCTGTCATAGCACCGCTTCGCAGGCTTGTTGTGCGATCTCAAGCTCTTCGTTTGTTGGAATCACGAGCACTTGAACCTCGCTTGTCTCGCTTGAGATCGAGCGCTCCCCCTGCACCGAGTCAGCATTGAGCTCCGGATCTAGCACGATGCCTAGCCGCTCGAGCCCAAAACAACTGCGCCAACGTGTTTCTGCGTCGTTCTCGCCGATGCCGCCGGTAAAAACAATGGCATCCACCCGGCCCAACTCGGCATAGTAGGCGCCAATATATTTCTTGAGGCGATGGCAGGTAATGACGACGGCGAGTTCGGCGTTTTCATCGCCCTGCTCTTCCATGCGATGTACTTCACGCATGTCGTTGACGCCGCAGAGTCCAACAAGGCCACTCTTGCGATTGAGCAAATCATCGAGCGTTTCGTTGTCGAAACCCAGGTTCTTGCACAAATAAAAATGAATTGCCGGGTCGAGATCGCCACAGCGGGTGCCCATCACCAACCCCTCCAATGGGGTCATACCCATCGAGGTGTCGATGCTCGTGCCAGCGCGGATGGCCGTTGCGCTGGCACCATTGCCGAGGTGCAGCGTGATCAGATGACACTGCTCTAACGACTTGTTCAGCATCGCCGCGGCGCGCTTGGCCACGTAGTGATGTGAAGTGCCATGAAACCCATAGCGGCGAACGGCGTGCTCGCGGTACAGGTACTCCGGCACCGCGTAGCGATACGCCGTCCGCGGCATGGTCTGATGAAACGCGGTATCGAACACCGCTACCTGCGGCACGCCCGGAAACAATTCCCGAGCCACAAGAATACCGTCGAGATTGGCTGGATTGTGCAGCGGCGCCAGCGGGATCATCTTTCGGATCGCCGCCACGACATCGTCATCCACCAGGGTTGGCGCATGAAAGGCCTCGCCACCGTGCACGACGCGATGCCCAACCGCTCGAAGCTCTGTCAGGTCGGATAGCGAGCCGCTGTCACGCAACCCTGCCACGATACGTCTCAGACCGTCGTGATGGCTTGGAACGGCCGCACTCAGATCGCTCGATCCAGGGTCCCCGACAGCATTGACCCAGCGGCAACGAATGCGGCCCTGCGCCTCGCCGATCCGGGTGACCATACCGGACGCGATGACGGACCAGTCGTCATCGCGAAACAGCTGGAACTTGATGGACGAACTGCCCGAGTTCAGAACAAGGACTTTCATGGTTAAGACATGCTCCTATGATGCGCGGCCCGCTCGGCCGCGCCTCGCGATTCTGATCGTATCACGCTCAACCGCAAGGTTCCGGCACCGATGATGCACCTGTCGGCTCGCGCTGCTGCGCCTGGATAGCGGTGATGGTGACAGTATTGGCGATGTCCGTCACGGTACAGCCGCGGCTGAGATCATTCACCGGTTTGTTCAGGCCCTGCAAGACCGGGCCGATGGCCACCGCGCCAGCGCTGCGCTGCACCGCTTTGTAAGTGTTGTTGCCGGTGTTCAGGTCAGGAAAGATAAAAACCGTGGCATGACCGGCCACCTCGCTGTTCGGCATCTTAGAGCGTGCGACGCTGGCATCCACGGCAGCGTCGTATTGGATGGGCCCCTCAAGCTTTAGATCCGGGCGCCGGTCGCGGGCAATGCCAACCGCCTCGCGCACCCGCTCAACATCCTCGCCCTTGCCGGATTGACCGGTGGAGTAAGACAACATCGCAACCCGGGGTTCAATGCCGAAGGCGGCGGCGGTACCGGCTGACGTGATGGCAATATCGGCCAATTGTTCGGCATCCGGATTGGGATTAACGGCGCAGTCGCCATAAACCAACACCCGATCCGCCAGGCACATGAAGAACACACTTGAGACGAGCTTTGTGCCGGGCTTGGTCTTGATGGTCTCAAACGACGGTCGGATGGTGTGCTGCGTCGTATGTGTAGCACCAGAGACCATGCCATCCGCGTCGCCGGTAAAGACCATCAAGGTGCCGAAATAGCTCACGTCCAACAGTGCGTCCAGCGCCATTTCTTCGGAGATGCCCTTGTGCCTGCGCAGTTTGTGGTAGACGGCCGCATATTCGGCGCGCTTCGGCGACGTGGCCGGGTCGATGATATCGATGGCATCGATGTTCAGACCCAAATCACCGGCACGCCACTTGATTCGGTCCGGATTGCCGAGCAGCACCAGATCGGCAACACCGCGCAGCGTCAGGATCTCCGCCGCGCGCAAGATGCGTTCGTCGCCACCTTCGGGTAAGACAATACGCTTGCGCTCGGCCTTTGCACGGTGAATCAACTGGTACTCGAACATCAGCGGCGTTAAGCGTTCTGACTGATGCACAGCGATATGCCGCTGGAGGTCTTTGGTCTCGACGTTTTGCTCGAACATGCCCAAGGCCGCCGCAATTTTGCGATCGTCACCGGGCAGGATGGTCGACTCCACGCGATTCACCTGCAACGCGGTATTGAAGGTGTCGGTTTTCACGCCAAGGATGGACACCTTGTTGCGACGCAGGCCACTCAACAGTCGCTGCACGTTCTCGCCCGGTTGCAGTCCGCCGGTCAGCAGCAGTCCGGCCACGCGCGGAAACGACGCCGACGCATCGGCCGCCAGACAGGCCAAGATAATATCGTTACGATCCCCAGAGGTGATAACCAGGCAGCCGTCCTCGACAAAATTGAGAAATTCCGGCACCTCCATCGCCGCGATCTTATAGTTTGTCACGATCTGATTCAGCGCCTCTCCGTCACCGCAGAGACAATCCGCGCCGAGCATCTTGTTGATCTCGCCGATAGTCGGTCTCCCTAGGGCTTCGGTCTCCGGGAGCACGTACAGGGTCTCCGTCTCCGGCAATACGGCACGGGTCCGGCGGCGCACCAATTCCAGGTGATCGCCGTGCACACCGTTGACGACGGTGGCGAGCAGGTCGCCCCGACGGATAAGCATGGACTCGTGCGCCATCTGTACCGCATGCAGGGCCTCCTCCGGACTGCGCTCAAAACCCTTTACCACCACAACGATGCTGCAGCCGAAGTTGTTGGCAAGGTCAGCGTTGAAGTCGAACTCCAGCGACGGCACCAGGCCGTTGTAATCAGTGCCAGCGCAAAGCACGATATCGCACTTCTCATCCAGCCGCATGTACTTGTTCAGGATCAGTTTGAGCAATTCGTCATACTGACCAGCTGACGCCAGATCGCGCGCCTCTAGGACGGTGCAGCCATAGAGTTCTTCGGCTGGAAACGGCAACTCGTAGCGGTCACGGATCAGGCTGGTCAGGTTATCGTCTTCAACACTGCCATCAACGAATGGCCGAAAAAAGCCGACTCGGAGATTGACGGCCGACAACAGCTCCATGAATCCCAGCACCACCACGGACTTGCCGCTGCCTGATCCAGCGCCAGCGATATAGATACTCTGCATTGATCTGCTCCAAGCCATCTGACCACGGACAAAGGCAACGACACGACCTAGGCGTGACGGCAATGATGCCGCAATGGAGGTTGCCAAGAATGCACGGTTGTTTACAAGAAGAACCCGGCCGGTACACACTGAAGGCAAGGCGATGCCTGAGACCGAAGAGCGCACGGCGCGCTATTTATTACTTGATCTGCGCGGTTCTTGCAATTAGGCCAAGCGCCAAGGGCAAAGTGACTCGGTACAGCAATGCTGTATCGCAATACAGCGCGACCTCCACCCTCGGCCCTCGGTACTCGGCACTCGGCACTCGGCACTCGACGCATCTGAAACCAGGCGGCGACCTCAAATAATCGACTGCGCGGCGGAACCCTCAGCGCATTATCCAAATCCGCGAAGACTAATGAAGCAAGAGTCATGCACAAGACCTATCCGTTCATAAGGCACCAGTCCGGTCGCTCAAGCCTTTGGCTTGTCTTGCGCTACGGGGCCCTCTGTTGCAGCATCGGTTGCGCCGACACCGCCTTCCCCCAGACCAGCGTCTTCCGCTGCACGGCGCCGGATGGTTCGATCGAATTCCGACAACAGGCCTGTCAAAAGGCGGATAGTTCCGCAACAATCGAACTCAAGGATACAAGAACCGGCTGGACACCCCCCTCGGGAGAAAAGGCACGCTCGTCCGACTCTAAGAAACGCAGAAAAAAGAAGCAACCGACGACCAAGGATGACGCCGACAAGTACGCCGATCGCTGCTGGGCCAAGCGTCAGCAGATAGAACGCGTCAACACCGAACTGCGAGCAGGCTACAAGACCGCACGAGGAGTCAAGCTTCGGCGCAGACGATCCGAATACGAGGCATTCATAAGCCGTTACTGCCGCTAAGGCACAGCAACAGGCCGTACCAAGATGCGCCAAGAGGGGGCAAGACGGGACGACAAAACTGGGCGTGGTCCCACCTAGAGAGCAGCTTTTTTGGCCTAGCCTTTGCAATCCGTAGGCAACAGCGCCAGTGTACAGTCAACCCGATCGCGCGGCACAGCCGAATGCGGCATCATGCGCAAACCGACTCGATTGTGCAAACCCCGACAGCGCCCAGCGACGCCAACAGCAAGATGTGCAGCATCCTGTCCGCGAACTGGTGCACAATCCACCGAACCTATTGCTTACCATCCACCATCGACCGGAATCCTGACCATGACCAACATCACCATCCATTTCCAGCGACCGGCCGACTGGAGAGAGCCGGTGATGATCCATTACTGGGATCGCATGCCGCACGCCAATGCAACCGATTGGCCCGGCGTCGCGATGTCACCTGTACCGGACCGGCCCGGATGGCACTGCTACCGCCTTAAGGACACAACTCGTGTTCGACTCGTCTTCAGCGACAGCGCTGGTCGCCAGAGTCCGGACCTGGCTCGTGACCGAGACGGCTGGTTCAGCTTCGATACTCATTGGCAGGACGCGCCGCCGGATCATCGGGCGCTGCCGCCAGCGGCTCCAACCGAGCCGCCAGCCAAACAGGCACCGCGGCGAGCCGCGAGCACCCCGTCCAAGAGTGCCACGGAGTCCATGACGCTGCGTCCGTTCGCACAGCGAACAGACTTCCGCGAGGAGACCATCTATTTTTTGCTGACCGCACGCTTTAACGACGGCGACCCCTCCAACAACTTTTTCTGTCGCGACCGCATCCATTTCGATGCGCGGGGCAACGCCACTGATCCTCATTGGCGCGGCGACTTCAAGGGCCTGATCGAGCGCCTGGATTATCTCAAAGACCTGGGTTTCAGCGCCATCTGGATCACGCCGCCGGTGGAGAACCGCTCTGGACTCGACTATCACGGCTATCATGCCTACGACTGGACCCGCGTCGACCCACGGTTGGAATCCCCCGGAGCCAGCTACCAGGACTTGATCGACGCCGCCCACGCCAAAGGACTCAAGATCATCCAGGACGTGGTCGTCAATCATTCCTGCCAATACGGCATCCGCGGCAAGGTTCACATCGATCACCTACCGATCAAGTACTACGTGCCCCAGGGCTCTGAGCAGGGCCGCGTCGACCACGGTCCGTACCAAGGCAACCTCGGCAATTACGCCTGGCCTCACAACGACGACATCGACAATCCCGTCGCGCCGGACTGGTACGGAGCACGCCACGGCTCCGACCCTACCGGCGTCGAGCCATTGGTGGACCCCAAAACCGGCGAGACGGTGCCAAAGCCCGGCTACAACCCCGGTCGATTTTTCGGCATTGATGCCAATGATCTAGACCCGGATTGGTATCATCAAGACGGCTTCATTTGCGGCGGAGACTGGGAGAGCGCCCGCCCATTGCAACAGCGGCACTTGGCCGGCGACTGCATCGACCTCGCGACCGAGCGGCAAAACGTCAAGGATTACATCATCCAAGCCATTAACCGCTATCTCGACATGGGCGTCGATGCACTACGCATCGACACCGTCAAACACGTCGAGCGCGGCAACCTACTCGAATACGTCAACGCCTGGAAGGCACACAAGCCTGGCCTGTTCGTATTCGGCGAAAATCTGGTCAAGGGCTATGGCTGGGGCGACCTCGGCGGTGGTGACAACGGCCCGAGCGAGATCCGCCCCTGGTGGTATACCCGGCTCGGCGACGACCCGCAAGACCCCAACAGCGGCGGCGACTCGGGCTTTCCGCAGCTCGACTTCGGCCTGTTCTCGACCTTTCGGGACACCGTCAGCAAAGGTACCTACGCTGGCACCGGGCATATCCTCTCCATGGACTGGATCTATGGCGACGTGACCCAACTGGTCACCTTCCTGCAGAACCACGACGTCGGCCCCGACAACGACTTCAAATTCCGCTTCAAAGGCGATCAGTGGATGGCCGCGGCCGCCTACAACCTGATCTGGACCGCCCGCGGCATCCCCTGTCTATATTTCGGCGAGGAGATCGAGTTCATGAAGGGTGCTCCGCAGGACATTGAAGGCGAGAAAGATACGCTAGAGTCCACTGGCCGCGCCTATTTTGGCGACCACCTGACCGAAGAGCGCATCGCCCAAACGCAATCCCATCCGATGTACCGCCACATCCAACGCCTGAACCTGATCCGCCGCGCCGTCCCCGCACTGCAGAAGGCGCTGATGACCCAAGTCAGCGAGTGGGGCAGCGGCATGAGCTTCATCCGCGACTTGCCGGCAGCCGGGTCGGAGCCCGGCAGCTACGCCGTCGTCGGCCTCAGCATCGGCTCCGAGCAGCAAATCGATATCGGCGATATCCGCCCTGGCCTATACCGGGATGCCGTCACCGGCGGCGAGATCCACAGCGACGGCGGCCTGAGCTTTCACGTCCAGGCCAACTCCGCCGGGATCTGGGTATTAGAGGGTCCGGGAAAGATCGGCAGCGACGGGCTCTATCTACGCTAGTGGATTCAAGGCGATTGAAGTCAAATCTCATCCCAATGGCGCACCCGACCTAGCATAAACGCCGGAGCACACACCCATGGCTCAGCTCTTATCCTTGTCGCGGGCCGCGCGCCTGGCCGGCGTCACCCGCGCCGAGTTGCAAAAACGCATTCGCGGTGGCGAGATCCAAACCTTCGAAGGCGAGGTCGCGGTGTCGGACCTGCTGCGCGTCTATCCGAGCGTCAGCCTGGAGAAAACCGGGATGCTGGAGCAGGTCGAACGGATCAAGGCCGATGCGGTGCCGCGGACCCATAAGGACGACACCATGCTCCCCAGCCCTGAGGTGCTGGTATCGCGCATCCGATCCTTGAGCCAAACGCTAATGCAGAAGGTTGCCCTGGTGGATGCTCAGGATGAACTGCTCGACGCACTGCGCGCACATCTCACTATGCTGGAGGACGGCAGCGAGCCCCCTTTCGAGCTACTCACCTGGCTCGATCAACGCCGTGCCGAGATCGCAACACAACCCACCGACCAAGGCCACGCCAGGCTATTTGCCAAAGATACCTTCCTGCGCATCATGTCAGCCAGCGTCAAGATCATCCCCAGCGGTCACGAGTTTTTCGTCGACGGTACCGAATCCATCTTGGAGGCCGCGGTGCGCTCCGGCCTACGCATAAGCTACGGCTGCTACAGTGGCAACTGCGGCGCGTGCAAGTCGCGAATCATCTCAGGCGAGGTGTGGAAGCTGACCGAGCACGATTATGTCCTCAGCGAACGGGAAAAGCAGATGGGCTATGTGCTCACCTGCTGCAACACCGCGGTGACCGACGTGGTGCTGGAGGCGGCTGAGGCACGTTCGGTGGATGACCTGCCGGAGCAGACAATCCGCGCCCAGATACGTAAGCTTGAGGCTGAATCCGACGACTTGGTGCTGCTGAACATCCAGACCCCACGCACGCAGACGCTTCGCTTCATGGCCGGTCAGCGAGCCCGCTTAACGTTAGAGACTGGCGCCTCGGCGGAGCTGCCCATCGCCAGTTGCCCCTGTAACGGTCGCAACCTGCAATTCTCGGTGCGCCGTGGCGGCGATGCCTTCAGCAAAGACCTGTTCGATCGCACAAACACACGCCAGAGTATCGACCTGAGGGGTCCCTACGGCGATTTCGTCCTACATGAAGACGCCACCGAACCCGCGGTCTTCATCGCAGCCGGCGACGGCATCGCCCCGATCAAGAGCCTCATTGAGCACGCCATCTCTATCGACAGCATTGAGGCCTTTCATCTGTATTGGTCCGTGGATGAAGTCGACGGACACTATTACCAGCGCTGGTGCCGGGCACTGAAAGAAACGCTAGACAATTTTGCCTATACGCCGCTGATCGGTGCCGATACCGATCATGTTATGTCTCTACTACGTACGGACATAGCTGAACTCGGAGGACTCCGATTCTATTTGGCCGGCACGCCAACGTTGGTCCATGGACTTGCCCGGGAGCTTGCCGCGGCGGGCGTGCCATGTGAACGCATCCGCTCGGAAGCGCTCTAATGGCGCCGATCCACGGCCACCGAGCTAAGTCGGTGCCGATTGAAGCTAAGTTGCTTGCCGGCACCAACTGTTAGTAGTTGGGTTACAGGTCAAGCGGCGGCGCCACTCGAGACCGATATGCGATTCTGCCGTGAAGGCAGAAAGACGGTCCCCTTGCCAAAGCGATTGACGGCCTCATGACGAACCCAGCCGGGCGCCCCGTTGTAGAAGCGCACGTAGGTAAAGCCGCAGTCACCCCGCTCGATGGACGCAACCCATTCCGCGAATTCTTCTTCTTTGCTCATCTCTCCTCTCCTTCACATAGCCGATCTATGACAAAGTTGGCACCAAACCATTTGGCCTGGACCGTTTTGGCGGATATGGGACGATGATTCCCGCTGGCGCGGTTCTCGCCCTTGCTTGTTTGGCTCTTTTTTGGGCTTGGGTTCTTTCTCAACCCTTACTTGGGTTCTTTGTCGGCCCTTAGACCCGACCCATTAGACTCGCCCATTAGCGCCAACCTAGAGATTAGCCGATTTTGACAGCATGCGTCCAAGCGCGTTCCCAATCCGACCCGCCCGCCCAAAACGCATCGCAGCAAAGGCCGTTCGGCTTTGCTTCAGCGCAAGATACCTTGGGTATTCGTGCTATCGGCGGAGCGGTTCCACCTTTGCTTACCAAAGCTCGCTACTCGAAACTCGCCACTCGTCGGCAAACCATGCTGAGCTAAGGGTCGTAATCTGGGGCCAACCCGCAAATTAGAGGGCTTGTTTCATCGCAGTTGTCCGGCTGCACTACTGCTCCAACGCCTCCCAGCGTGTGTAGCTGCGGGCAAGCTCCCCCTCCAGCGCCGCCAGGCGCGCTTGCACGGCGGCGACTTCGCCGCCATCGCCTTGATAGAGCGCCGGGTCGGCCAGGCGCTGGTGCAATGCCTGTTGCTCCTGCTCCAAACGCTCGATGCGCTTAGGCAGCTGTTCAAGCTCACGCTGGTCCTTGTAGCTAAGTTTCGCGGTTGGCTTTGCCCGAAGAGAGTCCCGCGCGGACTTAGGCGAAGGCATGGGCGTGCGCTTCGGTTGCGCCTTCTTGTCAACAGCGGGTGCCGGGCGCTGGCGCAGCCAGTCGCTGTAGCCACCCACGTAGTCACCGACTTGCCCTCCGCCCTCAAGCACCAGCGTGGAGGTGACGACGTTGTCGAGCAGGTCGCGATCATGGCTCACCAAAAGCAATGTCCCATCAAAGCCGAGCAGGAGTTCTTCAAGCAGTTCCAGGGTCTCCGCATCGAGGTCGTTGGTGGGCTCGTCCAACACCAGCAGGTTGGCGGGCTGCGTAAACAACCGCGCCAGCAGCAGCCGGTTGCGCTCTCCGCCGGATAGGGCCGAGACCGGCTGCTGGGCGCGCTCCGGCGTGAACAGAAAGTCCTTCAGATACGACAGCACGTGTTTGGACGCGCCGCTGACCTCGATCTGATCGCTACCGCTGGCGACGTTGTCGCGGACGCTGCGGTTGGCGTCGAGCTGCGCGCGAAGCTGATCGAAATAGGCCACCTTTAGATTGGTGCCGCGACGGATGGTGCCCGCCTTCGGCTCAAGCTGACCGAGCAACAGCTTCAGCAGCGTCGACTTACCCGCACCATTGGGACCAACGATACCAACCCGATCGCCACGCAGAATCAGCGTATCGAGTCCAGCGATAACGGGCGCGCCGCCCCAATCGAACGCAACGCCCTCGGCCTCAATCACAAGCTTGCCGCTGCGCTCCGCGCTATCCAGTCGAATGCGTGCTTGGCCCAGATGCTCGCGCCGGGCACGGCGCTCGTCGCGCATGGCCTTGAGGTCGCGCACGCGGCCCTCGTTACGCGTGCGTCTGGCCTTAATGCCCTGGCGTATCCAGACCTCTTCCTCGGCCAGTTTCTTATCGAAGCGCTCGCGTTCCTTGGCCTCGGCGTTGAGACGCTCTTCGCGTCGGCGCAGATAATTATCGTAGTCTCCGGGCCAGTCAGAAAGCCGACCGCGGTCGAGTTCAAGGATGCGCGTGGCGAGCCGACGCAGGAAGCGCCGATCATGGGTGATGAACAGCAGCGACCCACGAAACCCTAGCAGGAACTCCTCCAGCCATTCGATGGTCTCGATGTCGAGATGATTGGTCGGTTCGTCGAGCAGCAGCAGGTCCGGTTCGGTCACCAAGGCTCGGGCCAACATGACGCGCCGCCGCAAACCGCCGGACAGGGTCGCGTAGTCGGCATCGGCATCTAGCCCGAGGCGTGAGATCACGCGCTCGGCACGCTGTTCGATCTCCCAGCCGCCGTCCGATTCCAAGCGTTGCTGAATCGCTGCCATGCGACTGAGGTCCCCGGAACGCACCGAGTCGCCACCCATCTGATGACTGAGTCGGTAGTATTCCCCGACCAAAGCGCCGAGTTCGCCGAGGCCGCTGGCGACAACCTTGAGAATGCTCTCGTCACCGCCGGCCGGGGCCTCTTGCGCCAGGCAGGCAATGCGCGCGCCCTGCCCGACGCGACGCTCACCACCGTCGGGGTGCACCTCGCCGTCGATGATACGAAGTAGCGTTGACTTACCCGTGCCGTTGCGCCCGAGCAGGCAGAGACGCTCGCCAGCACCGATATCAAGGTCAATGCCGTCGAGCAGTGGCGGGGCGCCGTATGAAAGCGAGACCGAACGCAGGGAGATCAGCGCCATGGCCTGTGCTCCGCGGGCGCAAAGCCCTGTTCGAAGGCAGGAAAAACCTGGATGCAGCAAAGATTGGTGTTCATTGCAGCCTATGATACCCCAGCACCAGGCGCGTCTGTTTGTGCCCGCGATCAAACAATCGCGTCCGCAACCGCGGCTTCGCCCATCACTCGCCGCTGGATCGCCGGTGAAATGTACACTACCCCGCGCACGCTACCTCGACAGCCAAATCGGGTACACTTGAGAACCTGTCGCTAAGCGAAGTGCCCCATGTGCACAGACGGCATTTCCCAGCGTTTTAGACCTTCGATCCTGATACGGGAGTATAAGTAGCCGCATGGCCAAGTCCGTCACCCTGCGCGAAGCCTGGTCCGGCGAGGCCGACTGCCGCAACTGCGCCCTACGCACCACGGCCCTATTCGCCGGACTCGAGGAGAGTGATTTCGATCGCATCCACGACCCGATCGACCAATTCGACCTCAAGCCTGGGATGTCGCTGTATCAAACCGGCGACCATGGCGATTACATGTATACCGTCCGCGGCGGATCGCTGAAGTTGGTGCAGTACCTGCCGGATGGAGGCCAACGCATCGTTCGCATCGTCCGCACGACCGACGTACTCGGCCTAGAGGCGCTGATCGACGACGCCTATCATCACGACGCCATCGCCTTGCAGCGCACGGAGGTTTGCCGCTTCCCGACCCGTGTCGTCAAGGAACTCGGCCGGCTGAATCCAAAGCTGCATCAAGAACTGATGACCCGTTGGCAGCGTGCGCTGACCGAGGCCGACGCCTGGCTGACCGAGCTGTCTACCGGCTCCGCCCGTCAGCGCGTGGCAAGGCTGCTGTTGCGCTTGGTGCGCGATCGTGAATCCAGCGAATGCAGGCTGTTCAGCCGCGAGGACATGGGCGCCATGCTCGGCATCACCACCGAGACCGCAAGCCGCACCATCGCCGGCTTCAAGCGCGAGAGCCTGTTGGTGGAAGCCAAATCAAACAACTATCTGCTCGACATCCCCAACCTGCGACGCATCGCCGAGGATTGACTGTTTTCAATGTCCTTGGGTGGACTGCGCCTTATGCTGCACAAACTGACCCTGGGGCGGGGTAGACGGCAGCAAACAAGACCGGCACCGCCCAAACGGCCCTAGACTGATTGAATGCGGTCTCCGCTTACGGCTGGGCCAAGCTTTTCGTTCCTCAAGTCCATCACCGCGCGAATCGGCTGCGGGTGGCTATCAACCTAAGGTCAACTGCGCGCCGGAGGCGGCACTGATGAAGCAGACGCTGCTGCAAGAAAAATATCCGGTGTTCGTGATGGAACTTGGCCGCGATGAGACCGAGTTCGAATCGGTAGACGCGATCTGCGACTACTTTCGTCGGCGTATTGAAGCGCATCGCTGCGGTCGCTTCATCGCCGTATTCGACCACTACGCACACACCTGCACGCTGCCTGAGGGCAATGTCGCGGACGACATCCGCGCCGCTAAGAACCTCATTTTTTGCTTTGGCATCGCATTGCCCAGCGCGCAGGTGCTCGCGGTTCGCCCGCGTTCCATCGGTATCGCCGAGACTGAGCAGGGCTTCGTGATCACCTTTTTGGAGGCACCCATGCCCATCGCCAACGCGGCCATGGAGGACTGGGCCGAGGGATTGCGCAACCGAGCGCTGGCCCGCGATACCGCCTAGGCGATCCCAACCCGATGACCCTAACTAGGTAGAAGGTGCAAGAACATCCTGAACGGACGTTTCGTGGAAACGGCGGCACCGCCGCGCTTGTTTCACCCTCCCCGTCCAGCTTGTTTTTTGCACCCGGATAAGCGCCCCAGCCACGCTCCCCCAACATTCGAGAGACCAGACCATGCGCATCGCCGTTTCTAGCCAGAACTTCCGCTCCATCACCAGCCATGCCGGCAAGAGCCGCCGCTTCATTGTCTACGAGGTAACACCCGGCCAGGAACCCGTCGAAGTGGAGCGACTCGATCTGCCCAAAGGCATGTCGCTGCACGATCACCATGGTGACGATCATCCGTTGTTCGGGCTCGGACTGGATACAATCCTTACCGGTGGCGCTGGCGCTGGCTTTATACAGCGCATGGCTCATCAAGGCATCAAGGTACTGACCACCGGCGAGACCGACGTCAATACGGCGCTACGAGCAATCGCGGCTGGGCAACCTTTGCCAGCGGCAGCACCCCACGACGACAGTCACGGGCACGGGCACGGGCACGGGCACGGGCACGGGCGCGGGCACGCACATTAGCCTCATAGGCGCTGGCACAACCGCCAATCATCCTCGCGAGGCACGCGCAAACTTCGCTGGTCAAAGGCATTGCCTTGCTGGGGCGATCACTCGCTGGGGCGATATACTGAGCGCCAACCAACTCGCAACCAGCCCACCGACCAACGATGTCGACACCGCTGAACCAGCCCGCCGATCCGGACCACGCGCTGCGCACCCTCGCCGCCCTCGGCGACAATCTGCGCCACGTCATGCGCGAGCAAGAACAAGCGGTCCGCTGGCTGCTGGCGGCCCTGTGCATCGGCGGCCATGCGTTGCTTGAGGACGTCCCCGGCACCGGCAAGACCACACTGGCCAAGGCGCTTGCACGCTCCATCCATGGACAGTTCAAGCGGGTACAGTTCACACCGGACTTGATGCCGTCGGACATCCTCGGCGTTTCGGTGTTTGATCCAGCCGAACATGCCTTTCACTTCCGACCTGGCCCGGTGTTCACGCAGATCCTGCTCGCCGACGAGATCAACCGCGCATCACCACGCACCCAGTCCGCGCTGCTGGAGGCCATGGGCGAGTCCCAGGTCAGCGTCGACGGCGAGTTGCGCCCTCTTGACGCACTGTTCTTCGTAATCGGCACCCAAAACCCGATCGAATTGCACGGCACCTATCCACTGCCAGAGGCGCAGATGGACCGCTTCGCGCTGCGCTTCGGCCTCGGCTATATCGGCGCCGAGGCCGAGGCCGCGCTGCTCGACGATCAGCGTCTTGGCCATCCGCTGTTGAAGATTGCCCCTTGCGCCAACGCCGCCGATATCTTGCAACTACGTGAGGCGGCGCAGCAGGTGCGGGTCAGCGAGCCAATCCGCCGCTATATCGTCGCGCTGGTCTCGGCAACTCGCGGCGCCGAGGGTGTCGCGCTCGGGGCCAGCCCACGCGCTTCGCTGACACTGATGAAAATCGGTCAGGCGCTGGCGCTATTCGACGGGCTCGACTATCTGCCCCCGGAGCCGGTCCGCGAGGCGGCCATCCCGGTCATTGCCCACCGGCTTGGTCTCGAACCTCAGGCGCGCTTCGCGGGCCGCGGCGCCGAAGACATCGTCCGCGATTGCTTGGAGCGTGTCGCGGTGCCGCGTTGAGCCGGTTGTCGGAATGAACGACGCTTGGCTCAAAGGCTGGAGTTGGCACAATCTGCGCATCGCCAGCGGCGTGCAGGAGCGCTTGCGAAGGCGCTTCACCAACGCCGGCCAGGCGATCTTGGCGACGACCCTGTCCGCGGGCCTGTTCGGGCTCGACACACGCATGACGGCGGCCTACCAGGTGTTCGCGCTCGGCGCGGCCCTGCTGCTGGTCGCGGCGGTCGGCACGCTGCGCCGAGAGCGCGGCCTCAGCAGCAAACGACAACTGCCACGACATGCGACCGTCGGCGAGCCATGCCGCTATCTGGTCGGTTTGCACCACAAGGGCCGAAGACCGCTCACCGGGATTGCAATTGCCGAGCGGCTACACGATCCGCGTCCGGACCGCGCCACCTTTCTGGCCGCCCGCGCACCCATTGAGGCAAGACTGCATCCGGTGGAGCGTCTGTTCGGCTATCCGCGCTGGGAATGGCTGGTGCGACAAGGACGGCGGGCCGAACCACAGAGGCCGACCCAGCTACCGATCATCGCCCCTGGTGAGCACATCGAAGCGGCCCTAGACATCACCCCGACTCGCCGAGGCTGGTTGCGGCTCGACGCCCTCGTCGCCGCCCGAACCGATGTGCTCGGATTAATGCGCCGCGAGACGCCGCTCAGCGGCAATGCGCGTGTGCTCGTGCTACCCCGTCGCTACCCGGTCCCTCCCCTGCCGCAGCCGGGCCATCGCCGTCTGCAACCTCGGGGCATAAACCTCGCCTCAGCAGTCGGCGACTCGCGCGAGTTTATGGGTCTACGCGACTACCTGCCTGGCGACTCGCCGCGCCACATTCACTGGGCGGCCTGGGCACGTAGCGGCGAACCCGTGGTCAAGGAGTATCAGGATGAGTTCTTCAGCCGCCAGGCCCTGATCCTTGACTGCTTCACCGACGACAACAGCCGGCCGGCCGATGCCGAGGCGAGCTTCGAGTGCGCGATCTCGGTCGCCGCATCGCTGATCGAGCCGTTAAATCGCGCTGGCGCCAAGCAAGACGCGCTGCTGGACCTGATGTTCGTCGCCAATCACGCCCAGACCGTCACCGCCGGACCTGGACGCTTCTCGACCGCGGCTATGCTCGAAGTATTGGCCTGCCTGGAGCCGAACCGCGGCGGCAATTTCAGCGGCCTCAGCGAACTCGTCCTCGGCCAAACCCCGCAGCTCAGCGCCGCTATCTGCGTATTGCTCGCATGGGACCGGCCTCGTCGAGAGCTGGTCCGGCATCTGCAGGCAATCGGCCTACCGCTAAAGGTACTGCTGCTCTCCGGACAAGCCGTAGCGGATCAATCCAGCCCCTTGATCCAGGTCGACCCGAGGCATCCTGAACCCGCGCTGGCCAGATTGGGTGGCATCTGAACTCGGACATCAAGCCGTTGGCTGCTCTTTGCGGGGCGGCAGATCGAGACCAATCAGCACCCGTTCTGTATTTGATAGGTCACCGATGATCTTGCGCATCGGCTCCGGCAGCCGCCGGACCAGGGTCGGGGTTAGGAGCATCGCCTTTGGAATCATTGGCGGGATCGATATTGGGGTCAGCTTTGGAATCGCCTTGGCCGTCTAGGGCGGCGTCGGCGCGGCGGTTCAATGCCATATCGACGCGCTCCCGCGCCAACTGCGACTCGCGCGATTGCTCGCGCTCGATCAGCGCCAGGGTCTCGGCCTCGCCCGCCTCAAACTCGCTCCACAGCGCGGCAATCCGCGCCTTCAAGGCGACGCGTTTGCGCTCCAGTTCGCGTTGCTTGCGCTCGATTTCCTGGCGTCGTTCGAGGGCCGCGGCACGCTCCGCCGCCTCTTGTGCCAGCCGCGCCGATCCGGTCAGTACTCGGTCCGAACCCCAGTAGACGTCGAGAAGCTCAATGCCATGCCCGGTTATCAGAAACTCTCGGGTCTGGTTGGAATGATCCATGCCGCGCGACTTGACGATGCTCAGGGTCCGGTTGCGCTCGCCGCCGGCATCGACGGACATCAACAGCAGCCAGGTGTCGATCAGCGAGGAGATAGCGGTGTCGGTAGCGTCAAGGGCGCTATCGCCAGCGGTGAGGCTGGTGAACAGGCCGGTGATTTGGCGCGACTTTAAGAAATCCACCAGCCGCATCAGCATCGACTTCACCTCCTGCTTGTTGCCCATGCTGACAAAGCTGTTCAAGGGGTCGAGGATCACGTTCTGAGGTCGAAAGCGGTCGATCGTCCGGTGCATGCCGCTCAAGTGCATCTCCAGCCCGGTAAAGGTCGGTCTCGTCGCATCGAACCGCAGCAACCCCTGGTCCATCCGGTGCTCCAGGTCCAGGCCGATAGACCTTTGATTTCGCTGAATCTGGCTGGGGGACTCCTCAAAGGCAAAATACAGCACGCGCTCGCCGCGCGCGCAGGCGGCGGCGGCGAAATGGCCCGCGAGACTGGACTTTCCGGAACCCGCGGTACCGGACACGAGCACACTGCTGCCGCGGAAAAACCCAGCGTCGCCGAGCATCGCATCCAGTCTCGGTACGCCGCTGGAGACCCGTTCGTTCGAGGCAACATGATCCAGGCCCAGGGAGGTGATCGGCAGCACCGAGATTCCCTCGGCATCAATCAGGAATGGATACTCATTGGTGCCGTGGGTCGAGCCGCGATACTTAAGCACCCGCAAGCGACGGGTCGAGACCAGATCGTGCGTGCGATGATCGAGGACGATAACACAGTCAGAGACGTACTCCTCCAGCCCCCGGCGCGTCAGCAGACCGTCGCCACGCTCGCCGGTGATGATGGCCGTCACGCCCTTGTCCTTGAGCCAGCGGAATAGCCGACGCAGTTCCGCGCGCAGGATGAGCGGATGGGGCAGACCGGCGAACAGCGTCTCGATGGTATCCAGCACCACTCGCTTGGCGCCGATGGCGTCTATCGCATGGCCAAGACGAATGAATAGCCCCTGCAGATCGAACTCGCCCGCCTCGACGATCTCCGCGGGATCGATATAGACATGATCTAGCGCCATCTGCTTACGCTCCACCAGCGCCGCCAGATCGAATCCCAGGGAGGCGACGTTCTGCATCAACTCCTCGGTGCTCTCTTCGAAGGCTAGGAACACGCCGGGCTCGTTAAACTGGGTTGCGCCGTGCGCCAGAAACTCCACGCCTAGCAGGGTCTTGCCGCAGCCGGCATCGCCGCAGACAAGGGTCGGCCGACCCGCTGGCAGACCACCGTTGGTAATCTCGTCCAGACCAGGGATACCGGTCGGCGCTTTGCAGAGTTGATGGGCTGATTCCATGTTGGATGCTCGGCTGAAGACTCGCTGGCGGCCAGGGCAGGCGCGGCGCGGCGCGATAGCACGCAACAGCTCGCGGCTCAGCACCTGCCCCGGGTGGTGGCGGCATGCCGCGGTCGTTCATCATACTCGGTCTGTTGGGTGCATCAAGTATGCCGATGCCGGGAGCTCTGTGATTGGTCGATCAACCTGTGCCAGCGCCCCGCGCCAGCACCCGCCACAGGGGCATGAGCAGATAACCCAGTGCCGCGGACGACAGGCAGAGCACGGCCAATAGCTGCAATGTCTCGCCAGCCGCGGTATAGCCGCCATCGTCGAACCACAGAGACAGGGCCATGACCGCGGCAACGCTGACAAAGGCCAGATGCAGCGCACCGTTGTAGAGGCCCCAGGGGCTGCGATTCGCGAGCCAAACCCCAGCCCATGCGGCAAGAGCGCCGCCAGCCAGCCCGGCGGCCACGTCCACGGGCCAATGGACGCCCACGGCGACCCGGCTCAGGCCAGCGAGCAGGGCGAGCAACAGGAACAGCAGCCGCCAAGGCAACCAGCGGGCGTAGTAGACTAGTACACCGAAGAAGACGGCCGCGGTGACGCTGTGACCAGAGGGAAAGCTTAGGCTACGTCGTTCAGGGCCGAGCAGGTTGAAGGACTCCGCGGCCAGTACCGCGGGCGGTCGGGCGGCGTCGAACAATGCTTTAAGACCTCGCGAACAGAGCGCGGCCACCACGGCTGCACAGATCAGGGTCCAAAATAGGCGCGGATGGCGGCGCGAAAACAGCAGCGTCAGCGCAAAGGCCACGCGTTCGTCACCCAGCATGGTCAGCCACTCCCAGGGCCAACCCGGCCCACGCGCGGTCAGCGCGTTGAAGCCGAGAAAGCCCGCGTGATAACCCATCAATAGATACAGGCTGAGCCCGATCAGCGCCGCTGCCAGCGACCAGTACAACAGCCAGGTCGCGCCGAGCGCCGATAACGCCGGGTCGCGCTCGGCGCCGCTCGCCAGCGACTCGCGCAGATCCCGGCCCAGGGCGCGAGCCAGATTGCGCGCGAGGACAAGCAGCGATGCGTCAGCCATATCAGCGAGACTCCGCGGCGACGATCTTCACCAAGGCCACTGGGCCGCGCCGATAGACCCCGACCAACTCACCAACCTCGCCCTGATCGCCCATCTGCTGAGACAAGTGTTGCGCCAGTTGTTGCAGTTTATCGACGCGCAAAAACACAAGCTGTCCTGGCTCCGGTGCCGCCACCCGCGGTGTTATCGCTCCGCGATAAACACTAAAACTCGGCATGCTGGTGCGGTAGACCACGGTGGGCAGATCGAGCCCGCGCGCGATCTGGCCGGCCTCCTTGACCGGCGCCTGCATCACATCAAACACCCGCGGCACCAGGGCGCCAAAGACCACCAGCGTCTGCACGACACCGGCCAGCACCAAAGACTGCCAAAGCGGCGGTCGCGACCAGAGCATCAGCCCAACCAGCGCCAGCAACCCGGCCCAGGTAGCGAGGCGATAGCGCCAGTCCAAGACCTCCGCGCCTGTGGCGAACATGGCCTGCTCGTGCAGCCGATCCGCCTGCCCTGCGATCAGCCCCAGCAAATCCGGCAGCGCCACCAGCAGCGCCATGAAGAGCAGCGGCGGCAAGAACCCCAGCCAGCGGTTTTGCAGCAGGTCGCGATGGCGCGCCATCAGGACAAACAGCGGCGTGATGCCGTAGACCAGATAGTGCGGCAGCTTGGTGTCCGAGAAGCTGAAGAAGACAAACACCGTCACGAACCAGAGCAGCAGAAACCGGTCCAGCGGGTCCGCCCAGAGCGCGCGACCGAGCGGCAGCAGGCGCAGGAACCAGCCGGTGAAGGGCAGCAGCACCAGCGGTAGCATGACGAAATAATAGCCTAAGAAACCGCCGTGACCCTGTTTGACGCCGCCGTAGCGCCCGAGGTTATGGTCTAGAAAAAAGCTGCGAAAAAAGCCCGGCCCGTCGTCGATGTAGATGGCGAGGTACCAGGGCCCGGCGACGCTGACAAAGACCAGCCAGCCGAGCGGCGCGAACACCGCCCGCCCCCAGCCACGCAGGTCCCGAAGCGACGCGAAGTACAGAAAACTGACCAGCAGCGGGAAGAACACCGCGACCGGCCCCTTAGTCAAGAAGCCGAGCCCCAGCCACAAATAGACACGCAGCAACAGCCCGCGCGAGGGTTGCAAGCGCCAGCGATAGCTATCGAAAAAGGCCAGGGCGATGAACAGATTCAGCACCGCATCGGCCACCGCGGCCTTGCCGATGATGGCCACCTGCAACCCCAGCGCCATGGTCAGCGCGGCCACCGTCGCGGTGGCCGTATCAAGGCGCTGGCGCACGAACAGCCACAGCGCCAGCAGCCACAGGGTCGCGGCGATGGCCGATGGCAGACGCAGCGCGAACTCCGTCAGCCCCAGCAGCTTGACCGACGCCGCCTGCAACCAATAGATCAGCACCGGCTTGTCGTACCGCGGCGTACCGTCCTTGTGCGGCGTGATGTAATTGCCGCTCGCGATCATCTCGCGGGTGGCCTCGGTAAAGGCGCCCTCGTCCAGATCGTACAGCGGCACAGCACCCAATTGCCAAAAAAAGGCCAGCCAGACCACCAGGATCAGCAACCAGGGCGAGGTCAGCCCTGAGCTGAGCGCCGAGCTGAGCCATACGCCAAACCCCGAACCGGGCCCCGAGCTGGCCCCAGAGCTGGACCCGGATCGGACCAGCCCCTCCCAGCCCGGCCCGCGCGCCGCCATCATGCGGGCTGCTTCCAACCGGCGCTGCCCGGATCGGACTGCCAGCGGATACAGTGATGGGTACGCTCGCCAGAGGCAAACAGCGTGCGCGTCATCACCTCGGCCAATACGCCCGTAGTCAGTAATTGCACGCCCGCGAGCATACACAAAATCGCGACAAACAACAGCGGCCGCTGCCCGATGTCCTCACCAATTACAAACTTCACCAGCAACAGCCAGCTCATCATCAGCCCGCCGATAACGCCGACCACCAGACCGATGGAACCGAAAAAATGGCCAGGACGCGCACCGAAGCGCAAAAAAAAGAACGCCGCGAGCAGATCCAGCAGCACCCGAAAGGTCCGCGAGATACCGTACTTGGAGGTGCCAAACTGCCGCGCGCGATGGGTCACGACAGTCTCGCCCATACGCTCCGGCGCCGTTACGCCGGCAACCCAGATCGGAATGAAGCGATGCATCTCACCAAACAGCCGCACCTCCTTGATGACCTCGGCCCGATACAGCTTCAGGCTGCAACCATAGTCGTGCAGCTTAACGCCGGTGACGCGACCGATCAGCCGATTGGCAATGCGCGACGGGATCTTGCGCATGACCAATGCATCCTGGCGATCGCGGCGCCAGCCCTGCAATAGGTCCAGATCACGCGCGATCAGCTCGTCGACCATACGCGGGATGTCCAAGGGATCATTCTGCAGGTCACCGTCAAGCGTCGCGATCAACGCACCGCGGGCGGCATCAAAGCCCGCCTGCATCGCCGCGGTCTGGCCGAAATTGCGGCGAAAGCGAATCACGTGCAGATGCGGCCCATAACGCGCCGCGGTCTGCATCAGCCGCTGGCCGGTACCGTCGCGACTACCATCGTCCACAAGGATCGACTCCCAAGGATGCGCAAACCCGGCCAGCCCCTCATGCAGCCGGGCCAGCAAGGGTTCCACGTTATCGACCTCCTGATACATCGGAATCACGATGGACAGGCTGCGAACCTCAACCGCCGCCGACTGCGACGGGTCCATCTGAGCAACGGAATCAAACTCTGCCACCGGAATAGTCATCATCAGATTATAGCGAGGCCTTGCCTCGGCGCTTCAGAAGAGGCGGCTCTTGGCCGCTGGATCGAGGTCTGGCAGCGGACTGGGCCGGGCGCTCGGCGCCGCCGCTACTACGACCGGATTTTTTGCCCGGCACGGTGCCCAAGCCGCCGCAGCTTAGGCGATTTGCTTGCGTTTTCATAGGCGCGACCACTGAAGACGCCGAAAAGACTCGGCATTGAGGCAACTGGGCTCGGCGGTCGCCATGACTGAGCGACACGGCGAGCCGAGCACATGCGCCTTGCGTATGATATGACCGACCTCTTTGAAACTTGGATACCGCACTGGGAATTGACACATGGCCATTGCCAACGAGATTGAGCACCTGCACCGGTTGAGGGAGTCCGGTGCGATCAGCGAGGAGGAGTTTATACAGGCCAAGCAGCGAGCGCTGACCGAAGCGCTGCCGCCGGAGAAAGCCCGCCCTAGCCTATCGGCAAACAGCATTGAGCAGCAGACGCGGGAGTGGGCGATGTACCTGCACCTATCGCAGTTGATGGGTCTGCTGATTCCGCTGGGCGGTCTGATTGCGCCGATCCTGATCTGGCAGATCAAGAAGGACGAGTTGCCGGGGCTGGACGCCCACGGAAAGGTCGTGCTGAACTGGGTCCTGTCGGAGCTGATCTACTTGCTCGCGGCGGGACTGCTCACGCTGATCCTGATCGGCATACCGCTGTTAATCGCGGTGGTGGTCTTAGGGATTGTGTTCCCCATCATCGGCGGCGTAAAGGCGAACAATGGGGAATTGTGGCGGTATCCGCTGAGCATCCAGTTCTTGAATCCATGAGCGCAGCTTGCGGTGCGCGAGCGGCCATTGCTGCCGTGGGTAGACTGCAGCCTCAGGCCCAACCCTCTCCGCCGACGCGGGCACCGAAGTATGCGCCACTCGGCGGCAGACCACAAAGCGGCGTCGGAGCGCGATGATGCTCGAACAGATACCCGTGCAATGCCCCTACTGCGGCGAAACCATCCCGGCCGAAGTCGACGCCTCCGCCGGCAGCCAGCGATACATTGAGGATTGTCCAGTCTGCTGCCGCCCGATCGAATTCGACGCCGAGTTCGACGTCCAGGGTGACCTGGCGCAGTTGCTTGCCCGGCGCGACGATGAGTAACCGGCTTCGCTGCATGGACACTGATCTACCAGGGCGCGGACTGGCCCGATCATTGGGCTCTCATCATTGCTCTCCTTGTCTATTCAGGTGCCAGGGCACAGGCGCGGGCTGACGGCGAAGTACTGCTCCAAGACATTGGGCGTCGCAAAGCACACCACCTCAGGAGCGAGAGATGATCAAGAAGCTATTGCCGATCTTCCTGCTGACACTGGTCAACGCGCTGGGCTTTAGCCTGTTAATTCCAGTGTTGCCGATCGTCATCCGTGGTTGGGGTATGCCCGACTGGACCTTTGGCATCCTGCTCTCCGTCTATAGCCTGTGTCTATTCTGGGCCGCGCCAATTTTCGGCAAGCTGTCTGATCAATACGGTCGCCGCAAGCTGTTGCTGCTGTCGCAGGCGGGCACCTTGTTGTCTTGGTTGGCCTTTGCCGGCCTCTGGTTGCTAGAGACGGGATTGCAAATCGCGCCGCTGTGGCTCCTGGTGATGCTGAGCATTGTTCGGATCATCGACGGCATAACCGGAGGTAACAACTCGGTGACCCAGGCCTATTTGTCTGATGTCACCTCGCCTTCATCCAGGGCCGCCTACTTCGGCTATCTAGCGGCGATCTTTGGTCTTGGCATGATCATTGGTCCTGCCATCGGCGCCTATACCATGGCAAGCCCCTGGGGTTATCTGGCGACGGCGCTGTTTGGAACGGCCCTAAGCCTGGTTACCCTAGTCGCCATTGCATTGCTGCTGCCTGAGACGCTGCGACAAAGGGGGCCGAGCGCACCGCTGGACCTGTTTCGGCCCTTCCGCCTGGCCGCCTCTCTGGGTGCATTGCGAGACCAACCGATTGTGCAAAACGTGATGGTTGTTAACCTCTTCCAATCGGCCGCCATGGGCGCCTACGTCTCTATTATGATCTTCTATCTGATTGATCAGATCGGCCTCAGCGAGACCGAGGTCGGCAACTTTCTGTTCGTGGTCGGCGGCTTTGCGATCTTCAATCAGATGGTCATGATCAAGCCCATCAGCAGGGCACTCGGCAACGCACGAACCTTGCTGCTGGGCCTGGTACTGATGGCGGGCGGGCTCTGCGCCTTGCCCTTTTTGCAATCGCTCTGGGTCGTTATCTTCGCCTACTACTTTCTTAACCTCGGCATCAGCATCTCAATCCCGACCATGAAGGCCGTGGTCAGCAACCAGACCTCCGACCTTAACCAAGGCGAGGTCCTCGGGCTGTTCGAAAGCATCAACTCGCTGATGTTCGGAATCATGCCGATCGTCGCCACTGCCGTCTACAGCGGCATTGCTTCAATCAGCTTTCTACTCTGGGGACTGGTCGCCGGGTTGGGTTTCGTCTTCATGCTGACCCGATGCCCGACTGTACTCAGGACTGCGCAACCAAGCGCCTGATGGCGTTGGGCTGGGCCGTCCAATCGGCTCTGCGCTTCTAGGAGGCGGCTTTGGGCAAGACAACGAGGCCGGAAGCAGCGCTACAGCCGCGGATCACCCCGAAGGCGACCGACCGACATCAGTCGAATCGCGAGGCATTGATGGGGTGAGATCGCCGGGCCCGGTCGCGGCGAGGCGCCGCGCCTACCTCGGTGGGCATGGCCGGCAGGGGTGTTAGGACAGGTCCATGGCGTGGCGCTTGAGGTCAGCCATGTCGCAGACCTCTAGGGCTCGCTGGTGGGTGGCGCGCAGGGCGACGCGGGGGGCGCAGCCTGCGAGGAAGGCCTCTTTCCAGCGTGCGGCGCAGAGGCACCAGCGGTCGCCGGCTTTGAGGCCCGGAAAGCCATATTCCGGAACTGGGGTCATCAGGTCGTTACCTCGCTCTTTTGAGTATTCAAGGAAGGCCTGGGTGACACGCGTGCAGACGGTGTGCGAGCCGAGGTCTTGCGGACCGGTCTCGCAGGAGCCGCTGCGGGTGAAGCCGGTGAGCGGGTCTTGCGAGCAGGGCTCAAGGGGCTCTCCGAGGACGTTCTTGGGTACAGGCATGGTTGGTGACTCCGAGGTTTTTGGTCTTGGTCGGTTGATTGTTTTGGGACGGTTCACAGCCTAGATGGCCTGACTGCGCAACGCCGACCTAGAGTTAGGCTTGATGCCGTAAAATGGTCGGTGCGATTTTATCGTTGCGCAAGGCGGGCTTGATCATTGTGTTACAGCATGCATGCCGAGTCTCTTAGCGCACCAGAGATGGCGGCGCACCCTGGGGCATTCTGGGTACGGCCTGCAGCAGTTTGCGGGTATAGGCCTGTTGAGGTTGCCGCAAGATGGTTTCACGCCGGCCCTGCTCCAGGATGACGCCGTCGCGCATCACGGCAATGCGCGGGCAAAGGCGCTCGATCACGGCGAGATCGTGCGAGATGAATAGGTAGGCCAGCCCCTGCTGGTCTCGGAGTTGGTCAAGTAGGTTTAGGATCTGCGCCTGCAACGAGACGTCCAGCGCGGAGACGGGTTCGTCGAGGATCACCAGCCGTGGTTGGCCGAGCAGCGCTCGGGCGATGGCGACGCGTTGTGCCTGGCCGCCGGAGAGTTGATGCGGGAAGCGTCCGAGCAGGGCAGGATCCAGCCCGACCTGTTCGGCGACGGCGTCGATGCGGGCCCGGCGCACGGCCGCATTGAGTTTGGTTAGGCCGCGCAGGCTGCGCTTCAGGATCAATCCGACGCGATGGCGGGGGTTGAGCGCACTTATGGGGTTCTGGAAGACGTATTGAACAGCACGTCGATAGGCTGCTCTGCCAGCTCGGTCCAGGGTCGGCAGCGGCTGGCCTTGCCAGAGCAGCTGCCCGGCATTGGGCTCGGTCATTCCGGCGAGCATGCGCGCAAGCGTTGTCTTGCCGCTGCCGGATTCGCCGACCAGGCCGACGGACTCGCCGGCTTCGATGCGCAGGTCGACGCCGTTGACCGAGGTCGTCAGGCCGCCGCCGGCGCGGTGGCGCTTAACGAGACCGCGGGCCTCAAGCAACGCAGCGCTCATAGCCTTGCCCCCAGCGGGAATAGGCAGCGCACCCGATGCGCCTGATCCAGCGCCGCCAGGACGGGCTCGGCATGGTCGCAGGCGGCCTGCGCCCGCGGGCAGCGTGGTGCGAACGGACAGCCCCGCCCGGCCTGCCCAGGCATTGGCGCCTGACCTGGGATGGCTGCAAGCGGTTTATTAGGGCGGCCGAGCTCTGGCGAACAGGCCAGCAGCGCGGCGGTGTAGGGATGGGCTGGAGCGGCCAACAGGCGATCGATGGGGGCGTCTTCGACCAGGCGACCAGCGTACATGACCAGTACCCGCTGACACAGCCGCGCTACCAGGGCAAGATCATGGCTGACGAACAGCAGCGTGCGGGCGTCTTGGATGCAGACGCTTAGCAGCAGGTCGATGATCTCCTGCTGCACCGTGACATCGAGCGCGGTGGTCGCCTCGTCGGCGATCAGCAGGTCCGGCCCATGCGCCAGGGCCATGGCGATGGCGACGCGCTGGCGTTGACCGCCAGAGAGTTCGTGCGGCAGGCGCCCACGCAGCCCTGGGACCCGTCGCAGACCGACTTTGGCGATCAAGGCATCAATGCCGGCGTTGCGGTCGCGGGCTGACGCCTCTGTGTGCGCCTGGAGGGTCTCGTCGAGTTGCCTGCCGACCCGGAACAGCGGGTCGAGCGCGGTCAGCGGCTCTTGCGGCACATAGGCGATGCGCCTGCCGCGCAGCGAGCGCAGTGCCGAATTACCGAGGGACAGCAGTTCGGTGCCGTCGAAGCGGATGCTGCCGCGCAGTTGGGCCGGCGGCGGGAGCAATCGCAGCAGCGCCAGCGCCGTGAGGGTCTTGCCGGAGCCGGACTCACCGACCAGCCCGACGCGCTCACCGGGCGCGATGTCAAAGTCCAGACCATGTACGGCATCGGCGGGGTCGGAACTGATGTTCGCCATCGACGGCACCTTGACGGCGAGCCCGCGCACCGAGAGCAGGGCCGAGCGCTCATCGGCATCTGCTCGTGGTGTTGCATTTTCCTGTTGTCGATGGGGCTCTGTGCTGGTCATGCGCATGGCGCGCGAGCTAGGCTCTAGACCGATCATGCGCGGGTCGAGCAGATCGCGCAGCGCGTCGCCGAGCAGATTGATGCCAATGACGAGGATCAGGATCAGCAACCCGGGCAAAACCGCCTGCAGCGGGTAGGTCGTCAGGAACTCCCTGCCCTCCCCCAGCATGCTGCCGAGGTCGGCTTGTGGCGGCTGTGCGCCGAGCCCGAGAAAGCTCAGGCCGGCGGTCTCCAGCACCATCCAGCCCAGCGTGGTGGTCATCAGCACCAGCACCGTCGGTGCCAGGTTCGGCAGTACCTCGCCCAGCACGATGCGCGGCCCGCGATGACCGGCCAGGCGTGCCGCGGCGATGTAGTCCTGATGGCGGATGTCGAGCACCGCTCCGCGCACGGCGCGTGCAAAGAAGGGCAGGTTGGCCAGGGCGATGGCGATCATCGCATTGGTGAGCCCCGGCCCGAGGGCGGCGACGATGGCCAGCGCGAGCAATAGGTACGGAAAGGCCATGAGGACGTCGATACCGCGCATCAGTAAGGCGTCGCCCAGCCGCCCGCTCCAACCGGCGGCGATGCCGATGACGGAGCCCACCAGCGCGGCGAGCAGCGTTGCCAGCGCGCCGACTGCGATGCTGGAACCTGCGCCCCAGACCAGACGCGACAGCAGGTCCCGGCCCAGATGGTCGGTGCCCAAGGGATGGTTCGCCAGATGGCTTGACCAGAGGCCGCGCGAGAACGGCGGCAACATGCGCTGCGCCGGATCGGTGAGCGCCGGGTCGGCCAGCGGCAGCAGCGGTGCCGCCAGGGCTGGCAGCAGCACCAGCGCCAGCAGCACGCAACCGGCCAGCGCTCCAGAATGAGCGAACAGGCGTTGGACCAGAGACCGCTCAGGCTTGTCGCTGCTGTCAGACATCAGGCCGCCCGCGTCCGTCGATCCAGCCCGTGCTGCAGCAAGTCCGCGGCCAGGTTTACAAGCACATAGGCCGTGGCAAGCAGCAACACGCCGCCCTGCACCAACAGCAGGTCACGGGCGGCGATGGCATCCACCAACATGCGCCCGAGTCCGGGCCACTGAAAGATGGTCTCGATATAGACCGCGCCGCCGATCAGGAAGCCGGCCTGCAGGCCGATCACCGGCATGGTTCGCGCCAGGACCGCCTTCAGGCCATGCACCAACAGGATGCGCGGCTCGGCGATGCCGCGCGCCCGGCACAAACGGATCGGGTCGGCCGCCAGCACGTCAATGGCCGCGGCGCGGGCGATACGGCCGATGACACCGGCCGCGACCAGCGCCAGGCTCAGGGTCGGCAGCAACAGATGGCGCAACAGGTCGGCAAGGCTCGTACCCGCCAGCCAGACCCTGCTCATGCCGCTGGCCGGAAGCCAGCCGAGCCAGACCGCAAACAGCAGGATCAGCAGCAACCCAAGCCAGAAGGATGGCAGCGAGATGCCGATCAGCACCGCCAGTGTCACCAGCCTGTCGGTGATTCGATTATGTCGCAGCGCGGCCAGCAGCCCCGCCGCGAGCCCCAGCAGCGTGCCGAGCAGCAAGGCCGAGCCGGCCAACAGCAGCGTCGGCCCTAGCCTGCCGAGCACCGCGTCCAGCACCGGCTGCTCCAGCGAGACCGAACGCCCTAGGTCGCCATGAGCCAGATTGCCGAGCCACAGCAGATAGCGGGCGGGCCAGGGCCGGTCCAAACCAAGCGCCAGACGTAGGTCCGCAAGGCGCTCCGGGGTCGCATAGGGGCCGAGGATGGCCAGCGCCGGATCACCGGGCACCAGGCTCATGACGCCGAACACGACCAGCGTGACGCCGAACAGCACTGGCACCAGCAGCAGTAGGCGTCTTGCGATATAGCCGGTCATTCAAGGCCCCTTTGCTTCCAGGCATGATCCAGCCGCAGAAAGAACGAGGGTTCCAGCCGTAGGTCTTGCACCCGCCGCCTTGTCACCAGGTTCTGCCGCCAACTGGCGACGACGACCCAGGGGACGTCCTGCCGCACCAGGCGTGAAATCGATCGGTAAAGCCGGCCGCGCTGGTCACGATCGGTTGCCTGCCGGGCGCGTTCAATCAGGGCGTCGACGTCCGGGTTGCAATAGTAACCGGAGTTGAACCCGCCCTCCTCCGGCCGCGCGTCGCAGCGCAGCGCCAGCGATGGCAGGGTATCCGGATCATTAGTCATCCAGGCCATCGCGGCCATGTCCGCGCTGGCGTCCAGGCCGGCATTGACGCGGGCCAGATAGGCGTTCCATTCATAACTGTCGATGGCCGCGTCGATGCCGACACGGGCGAGATCGCCCTGGACGGCGGTCGCCATGGCCAAGGGCGCGAGCATGCCGGAGCCGCCGCGAGGCACGAGAAACCGCAGTTGCAGGCCATCGGCGTAACCGGCCTCGGCCAGCAAGGCGCGCGCCTGATCGAGTTGCGCATCGCGTGCCTCATCCGACGCACTCGGGTCCGCGGACAGCTCGGGGTCGACGGCCCAGGTAAAGGCGCGCGGCACCGGTCCGAATGCGCGCTCGGCGGTATCGCGCAGCACGTCATGCACCAGAGTCTGGCGGTCGATAGCGAGATTGACCGCGCGGCGCACGCGCAGGTCGGCAAGCGGGCCGTCGCGCAGGTTCAGGATCAGGAACCACAGATGCGGACCAGTCGCCTCTAGCACGCGGTAGGCTGGGCGCTGACGAAAGGCCGCGACGTTGTCCGGCGACAACTCCAGAGCCAGGTCGATGCCGCCCGCCATCAGCTCCGCGACCCGCGTCATCGGATCGGTGATGGGGCGAAAGATCAGCCGCCGCGATGCGGCCGGCTCGCCGTGGTAATCAGTGAAGCGCGTCAGCGTGACACGCCGACCTGACTGCCAGTCAGAAAAGCGAAAGGGTCCGGTACCGCTCGGATGCCGACCGAAGTCGCGCCCATAGAGCCGCACCGCCGCTGGCGAGACCATCAACCCAGTCGGATAGGCCAGGTTGGACGGAAAGGGCGCAAAGGGGGCGTCCAATACAAAGCGAACGGTCAGGGGATCGACCACCTCGACACGCTGCACCTGCTCGAAAAAGAACGCCAGCGGAAACGGACCGGTGTCATGCAACGGATGCTCAGAATCAAGCATGCGCTGGAAGTTGAAACGCACCGCCTCGGCGTCGAAGCGGCTGCCGTCGTGGAACTGTACGTCGGCACGCAGCCGGAATTCATAGACGCGCCCATCGTCGGAGAGGCTCCAAGACTCGGCGAGGCCCGGCATCGGCTCCAAAGTGCCCGGCCGATAGCGAACCAGCCCCTCGTAGAGATTGACCAGAATACGGAAGTCGTTCAGCGCCGTGGTCACATGCGGGTCCAGCGAGCGCGGCTCGGCGACCTGGCCGATCACCAGGCTGTCATCTGGGGGGAGTTGTCGCGAGCAGCCCGCCAGCAATGGCATCAGCGTGAACACCAAGACCGACATCCATTTCGCTCTCGCGATGTTCCGGCGCTTCGCGTGCCTTCGGCTCTGCGCGGCTTCTGTCGGCCGATTGCTGCATGCTTGCGGTGTCCGCATCGGCCGTCAGGCTTGGAGTGTCTGGACGATGCGCTCGATATGACGGCGATGCACGGCATTATGTACAACCGCCAAGGTGTGCCACTGCGCGGCCGATAGCGGCCCATACCAGGGATGCGGATGTGCGATCCCGGCACGCAGGTTGCCGAGTTTCTCGACCAGGTCGGTGTAGCGCTCGACGAGTTTGGCCAAGTCGTCCATCTGCTCCGGACCCGCCTCGACCACTGGTCTAACCGCGTCGGCGCGGACCTCGGTGCTGACCCCACGGCCGGCATAGAGTCGCGGCACGGTGAGCGCGATGGCGCTGTTGACGATGACCAGATGCTCCAAGACCATGTAGACGGACCAGTCGCGGCTGCTATCTTCGGTACCAGGCGGGCGCCGGACCAGGACCCGGCGGCGACCGTCATGCTCAGACACCAGGCGGGCGGCGTCGATCGCGCGCTGGGCCTCTGTACGAAATAGCCCGGTCAGGCGATCTTTCGTGGCGACTCGGGCCGCGAGCCTGATACCGGCTCCAATCAGGTTGCGCTCTGCCCATGGAATCCCCGCGCCCGGCGGGGCCAGCCGATCGTTGTCCTCAATCATTGTGATGCCCTCCCCGGGTTGTCCCCTCACCGACCACCACCAGATGGCGGCCACTTGCTGCTTTCATTTGCGGCCACCATGCGCCTTTCCCCAGGTATCTCTCAGGGTGACGGTCCGATTGAACAGCAGTCGCTCGGGCGTCGAGTCTTGATCGACCACGAAATATCCCTCTCGCTCGAACTGGCACCGATGCCCCGGTTGCGTCGAGCCCAGGCTGGGTTCGACGATGCATCCCGTCAGCGTGCGCAGTGAATCCGCGTTCAGGTCGTCACGAAAGTCGCTGCCGCCGGCACCGGGTTGCGGGGTTGTGAACAGCCGATCATAGAGACGCACCTCGGCATGGATGCCGTCTGCCGCCGAGACCCAGTGGATTACGCCCTTGACCTTGCGTCCTTCGGGGTTCTTGCCGAGGGTGTCCGCATCGACGGAGCACCGCAGTTCCATGACCTCGCCCGCGCCGTCCTCGATAACCTCGTCGCAGCGGATCACGTAGGCGTTGCGCAAACGCACCTCACCGCCCGGCACCAAGCGCTTAAAGCCCTTCGGCGGCACCCGTTCGAAGTCGGCGCGGTCGATGTAGAGTTCCGGGCCGAACGGGATCTCGCGGGTTCCCATAGACTCGTGCTTGGGATGATTCCGCGCGGTGAGCATGACTGGGGCAGCGTCCGGCAGGTTGGTCAGCACCACCTTGAGCGGATGCAGCACGACCATGGCGCGGGGGGCGCTGTTGTCGAGGTCGTCGCGGATCGCGCTCTCCAAGATGCCCATCTCCACCAGATTGTCGGCCTTGGTCACGCCGATGCGGTCGCAGAACGCGCGGATCGAGCCCGGCGTAAAACCTCGCCGCCGCAACCCGGCGACGGTGGGCATGCGCGGGTCATCCCATCCGCTGCAGATGCCCTCCTCCACCAGTTGGGTCAGCAGCCGCTTGCTCATCACCGTGTATTCCAGATTGAGCCGACTGAACTCGATCTGGCGTGGCTTCGCGGGCACGGAGACATTGTCGATGCACCAATCATAAAGCGGCCGATGATCCTCGAACTCCAGCGTGCACAGGGAATGGGTAATGCCCTCCAGCGCGTCGGAGATCGGGTGGGTATAGTCGTAGGTGGGATACAGGCACCATTCGCTACCGGTCTGATGATGGATCACACCGTGGCGGATACGATAGAGCACCGGATCGCGCAGGTTGATGTTGGGCGAGGCCATATCGATCTTCCCCCGCAGCGCACGCGCGCCATCCGGAAACTCGCCTGCACGCATGCGTCGGAACAGGTCCAGGTTCTCAAGCACGGACCGATCGCGATAGGGGCTGTCGCGGCCGGGTTCGGTCAGGGTGCCGCGATAGGCACGCGTCTCTTCGGCGTTTAGGTCGCAGACATAAGCCAGGCCCTTGCCAATCAGTTCCTCCGCGAAGCTGTAGAGCCGCTCGAAATAATCGGAGGCAAACAACAGCCGATCATCCCAGTCGTAGCCGAGCCAGCGCACGTCGGCCTTGATGGACTCGACGAATTCGACGTTCTCCTTGTGCGGATTGGTGTCGTCGAAGCGCAGATTACAGGTGCCGCCGAAGTCCTGAGCGACGCCGAAGTTGAGCACAATGGACTTGGCATGGCCGATGTGCAGATAGCCGTTTGGCTCTGGCGGGAAGCGCGTCTTAACCTGCTCGTGCTTGCCGGCGGCCAGGTCTTCTTCGATGATCTGGCGGATGAAGTTCGTGCGTGTTGAGTCGGACATGAGAGATCGTTTTGTTGTGCGATTGGGCTTAAGGGTCATAGCGCCGTGCTACCCCGCAAGATGAAGCGATTGGTTCACCCTGATGGTCATGGCGCGGTGCCACCCCGTCAGATCAGGCCTTGGTTTCATCATCACCGCTGGCGACCGTGACAGAAGGTGCGCGGGCTCGGCACGGCCGCCGGATAGCAAAGGCTTCATACCGGACATCGATCCGCGGCTGGCGGCGCTGGCTGGAACCCTACATGCAAAGAACGCAGGATACTTTACTTGCGCCACCACTGAGTAGTGCCGCGCCGAAATCGCAACATCGCGTTTGCCAGAATTGCCGCATGCCACTACCCTGTCGGCGCGGATGCTGCCTTAGCCAAACGACGCGCCGACCCGGTGCATCCCTGAGCGGCAGCAAGCGACATTGCCTGTTGCCCGGACGGTCTTGCCCGGAGGCGCATCCTCTAAGGCTCAAGGCCGGCGCGCCCACACCGATCATTGGATTAACTAGACGGAGTCATCCCATGCAAAAAGTCATCCCTATCGCCCTGATCGCCCTGTGCGGCGCGGTTACCCTGTCGGGCGCGTTTGCCCAAGACCCGGCCGTCGTTGAAGGGGGGTCTCCCGCCGACGCCTTCATGCAGCAGCTCGATAAGGACGGCGACGGCAGGGTCTCGCTCGAAGAGGCCAAGGCACCGCAACAAGAACAGTTTACCAAGATGGACACCGACGGCAGCGGCACGCTGGATGCGACAGAGGCAGGTGCGTCGTTCAAAGAACAGGTACCGCCGGAGATGCTTGAGACAATGAAGGAGCGCGGCATGCCTGACCCAGGCGAGACCTTCATCAAGAACCTCGATACCGATGAAAACGGCAGCGTCGACGCCACCGAATTTGAGCAGCCCTCGGTCAAATCCTTTGCGGCAATGGATAAAGACGGTGACGGCGGCGCGACCAAGGAAGAGGCCAGCGAATACTTCGATCAATTGCGTGAGAAGCTCCAAAGACAAATGCAACAGATGCAGCAGCAAATGCCACAGACCCCGCCGACAGCGCAGTAGGCCGCGCCATTGTCGGCGGATTTCAGGATCGTTGCCGTTGTCGTTGTCGTTGTCGTGGCACCCTAAGACTCGGATTACGCCAACGCCAACGACAACGACAAAACGATGCAAAAAACCGAGGCGGTATTCTAGCTTACGCTTACCGCAAAGCGCCCTGAAGCCCGGTCAAACCAGCCGCCGAATCCCGCCCTCCGCCGAGTTGGCGCCGGACTGAATGCCGAGGTCGAAGTCGTAGAGCACATCGGAACCCATGCTGTAGATGCGGGCGCTCGGACGTAGCGCCTGCGCCATCGTCTCCGTTCGCGGCAGGCTCACGCCAGCGCGACCTTGGCCGATGACCACTGGGGACACGGCGATCTGAAGCCGATCCAGCAGACCAGCGGCCAGGAAGTTCGACACCGTCACACCGCCCCCTTCGATGAATAGCCGCCGCAGACCGCGCTGTGACAGAGTGTAAAGCAAGGCGAGCAACTCGCGCCCGTCGTCAGCGAACGCTAACAACTCGGCCTGGCCTGGCACTTGGCCCGAAACAGCGCTGCTTCGGCACAACAAGGTCGGTGCCGCACCGTCGGTGAAGAGCCGATAGCTGGCGCCGAGACGCCCGCCGGGGTCTATGACGACCCGCACCGCGTTCGGCCCGGGCACCAGCCTTGTGGTCAGTTGGGGATCATCGCTAGCGACCGTGCCGGCCCCGACGATCACTGCATCGCTGAGCGCACGCATACGGTGGAGGTGTCGAATGTTGTCTGGGCCTGTGACATGCGCTGAGTCGCCGCTGTAGGTCGCGATATAGCCATCCAGGCTTTGGCCCAGGTGGGCGACGACCCAGGTGCCGGTTACAAGCGGCTGACAAAGGGGCAGATAGAGTTCGAGAAAGTCTCGCGCCGCGGCATCAAGCCCTTCGCCACAGCGCCAACCCGCGGAAGGTTGCCAGCACAGCGTCGCCGTAGCTCGGGAATCGACTCGCCGCAGCCGACCGGTGACCAGCGCAAAACCGGTCTCGTCCTGAGGCCACTGACAGGCATCCCGCGACAGCGCGGCAGCGGCGAGCAGTAACTGCCAGTGCTCGCCAAGGTCGGCGACCGGGCAATTTGGGTCCATTGACGACGAATCCTCCGTTGCTGCCCGTTGACTCTATCCCGCTAAATTCTTTCCTTTTTTCGCGCTCTTCGTGGTTCAACTGCCAAGCAGCGGGACCAAGAGATAGAGGGTGGCCCGCGGTCTAGGCGATGGCGACCAGTTCCAAACTGAAGATCAGATCCTGGCCGGCCAACGGATGGTTGCCGTCCACGGTAACATTCTCGTCATCGAAGGCGGCGACGGTCAAGCGGATGGTCTGGCCCTCAGGGTTCTGCGCATGCAGCACGGTGCCTTCGGCCAGTTCGATATCGTCCGGGATCGCGCTGCGCGGTACTGACTGGCTCATTTGAGGGTTGCGCTCTCCGTACGCCTGCTCGCAGGGGATGGTAACCGTTTTCCGTTCACCGAGAGCCATGCCGAGCACGGCGTTTTCGAAACCGGCAATCATGTTGCCTTCGCCTAGCCTGAACTCCAGCGGCTCTTGACCGCGAGAGGAGTCGAATGTGCTGCCGTCGGCGAGCGTTCCGGTGTAATGGACCTTGACCGTATCGCCGGTCTTGGCTTCAGACATGAAAATCTCCTAGTCGTGATGGATATCTTGACGCGGAGGCGATCGCAAAGTAACTCGGCTCCGAGCCAACGAAGTGGGCTGGTAACGGGACCTTGCTGCGAATGCGGGTTGAGAGGGTGCGTCATCGGACCAGCCCCTGAAACCCCAGCAGCCAAGACAAAGGCACCGCGCTTTCGCTGATTTGAGGCATCGCGTAGTCGAGATATGATGGAGGCCAGCACAAAGGATGGCAACCCAGGTACCTGCTCGAAAACACGGACGATGTCGAAGGTCGAGCCGACCTGAAGGCGGACCGATTCGACGATACGCCCTGCCGCCGGCGCCTGACCCGCTCCGGCATTCAGGGCGCTCAAAGGGTCTCGCTGCCTTCGCCCGCCGAATAGTCGAAGGTGATCTCCTCGCCGCTGGCAATCTCAGTCAGCGCATAAAGATCGAAGCCGTCGAAAGCAGCGTTCGGTGTGTCGCTGTGATTCAGCCAACGTAACAGGTTGCGTCCGCCGCGACCGGTCCAATGGATGCGGTCTTCGCTAATCCAGAGCACATAAGTGCCGTCCCGACTCGCCGCCGGCCCCTGGTAGGTGCCGATGTAGTCCCCGGCGCGGAACGCAACGCGGGCAAAGCAGCCATTTCCGTGGATGGGCGACGGACCTTTCGTTATCCGGTCACGCAGCCTGGCTTGGTCTGTGATATTCCGTGCTGGCACCGGATGATCCCAGCCTTCAATTCGACAGCGTCTCAAGCCCCCGCAGAACCAGCGAGGAGATCTCTTCAATTGACTGGTTGGTCGTGTTCATCACCGGCACACCAAGGCGCTTAAACATCGTCTGTGCCTCGCGGAGTTCCTTCTGGCAGCGCTGCAGCGATGCGTAACTGCTGCCCGGTCGGCGTTCCTCGCGGATCACCTGAAGACGGCTTGGGTCGATGGTGAGGCCGAAAATCTTACGCTTTGAACTCCAGACCTCCGGCGGTAACTCGCCGCGTTCGAAATCCTCCTCGGTGATCGGATAATTGGCCGAGCGCAGGCCGTAGTGCATGGCCAGATAGAGGCATGTAGGGGTCTTGCCCGAGCGCGACACGCCAACCAGCACCACGTCGGCATATTGAAAGTTGTCCGGTCGGATGCCGTCGTCGTTGGCCATCGCAAAGTTGATGGCCTCAATGCGCTTGGTGTATGAACTCTGTTTCGTGATGGCGTGGCTGCGACCGGACTGGCGACTCGGCTTCACTCCTAACTCGTCGCTGAGCGGCTCCACGAAGCGCTCGAACAACTCCATGTAGAAGCAATGACCACCCTGGATGATCCCGGCGATCCGTTCGTTGAGCATGGTCCCGAAAACAATGGGCCGAGCGCCGTCACGCTCATAGGCCTCCTGCATTCGGCGCGTCAGGGCGGCCGCACGCAAATCCGTATTGATGTAGGGCATGTAGACTTGTTCGAAGTCGACGCCCTCAAACTGCGACAACAGGCTGTGGCCCAAGGTCTCGGCAGTGATGCCAGTACTTTCGGAGACAAAATAGACGGTTCGCTTCATATTAGTATTTACTTAAATAAAGGCCGTGACTTGATGCGGATCAATGTGGCCTCGGTCGGGTTAGGCCGATATTAATCCCTTAGCCAGCAGGTTTTAAACAAACCGTCAACTCCAGAGGACCTCATCATGGCGACCATCAGCAACGATCAAGACCTACGCAAACTGCTGTGGAAGCTGCCCATGGACCAGCAGCGCATCATCGGCGCCCGTTTCGCCCAAAGCGTCGTCCATCTGAGCAAGGACGAACGCGTCAACCGAGCCATCTCAACCGGATTGCGCGCCGACGCGAGCGCAGATGAACTGGAAGACGCCTATCGCGCAGCCAAGGCTTGGTCGACCAAGACCTACACCGACTGCGGCAAGGACACCGACTGGCTGGCGCAGGCGGACCATTTCGTCGCGGCCGCAACCGCCGCGGCGCTGACACCGGACGGCTTGCTCACCGAAAAGGCCAACCGGGCGTGGAAGGCCGCCATGCAGGCACGGATGGCCAACAACTGCGAATTGGTGGAGGACGACGCCAATGCCCACACCGACGAGGTGCAATGCCAATACGCGATTGCGGAGGAGTTTCTCGATCAGGCCGGCTGAGACGAGTCGCCACGACGCAATGCGTATTGCTGAGCACCGGACCAGCAGAACCAACAGTCGGCATCGCCTCAGGGACCCTCCGACGCCGCCAGCATCTCATCGTAGATGGCCCAGGCGTCGGCGGCCTGCTCTGGCGTGACGCTATCGATAGCGTGCCCCAAATGCACGACGACAAAATCACCCGCCGAAAGCCCCTCATGCTCTAACATCAGCAGGCTGGCCTCACGCTCAACGCCCTTAGCCTCACAGCGGGCCAAGAGACCGTCGACCTCAATGATCCGCATCGGAATACCCATGCACATGTCCAAACGCTCCAACCCAGCCGACGGGAATGCCTCAGAAAGTGATGGTGATGGCGCAGTGCCATCACGCAATATGAAGCCATTGTTCCATCCAAACGGTGGTGGCGCAGTGCCATCCCGGATGATCAGGCGATGTTTTCATCCTAAGGCGACGGCGTGCCCCGCCGCAAGCCCCACGGACGCCGGCTGGGCACAGCCTCACACCAATGGCTGAAGGCACACTGATTTTGGGCCTCGGCAACGTCCTGCTCACCGACGAGGCAGTCGGCGCCGCGGTGCTCCGCGCCATGGAGGCGGATGCCGAGGCCGATCCTGACCTGACCCTGCTTGATGGCGGAACGCTGAGCTTCACGCTGGCCGGCCCGATCGGCGACGCCGAACGACTGATCGTGGTCGATGCGGCTGCCATGGGCGAGCCTGCCGGCAGCGTGCGCGTTCTGGAGGGCGCCGCCATGGACGAACAACTGACCCACCATGCCAACAGCGTGCACGAGGTCAGCCTAGCCGACCTGATCGACATTGCGCGTCTTACGGACAGCCTGCCACGTCACCGAGCACTGATCGGCATTGAGCCCGAACGCGTCGACTGGGGCAGCGAGCTGAGCCCAGCGGTTGCAGCAGCGGTTCCGCAAGCGACCGAAGAGATCCACGCCCTGCTGCAACGCTGGCGGACCGGCAACTAGGTTGCTGGGCAAAATGTTTGCAAACGATTGATTACAAATCGCTCCCACGGCTGGGCTTCGGGTCCCGGGGGTCAGGCTCTGCTGCCTCAAGATACGCATTGCGTCTCATTCGATTGCATTTCGCCCCTTCCTTCGTCTTATTCCTGCCCTAGATCAACACCAACTCAATAAGATAAGCATAAAATTAGCAAACGCCAATTTACTAATATCCAAGAAGGTCTCTGATCATGCCCAGGCTTGGCGACATTTCAACTCGTGTCGAGCCGTCTCCGCCGCCGACGCAGGCATACGGCAATGCCTTGCCGATCCTCACCGAGATCCGCCATGCAGTGGCCAGACTTGCCGAGATTGGTGAACCCAGCTGCATCGACCTTGCCGCAATCCCCTTTGGCCAGGGCGATGAGGACCGACTCATGGAACTGCTTGGGCGCGGAGAGGTACAGGCAAATATCGATGCCCTCGGCCCGACACGCATCTGGGAGACCAGCTTTCCCGGTGTCTGGGTTCTGGACTACGCCAACGCCGAGGATCAACGCATCGCGCTGCAGGTCGAAGTGGACGAGGTGCCGCGAATCCTGCGCGCCCAAGGTCCCGACCTGCAAGATGCCGTCGCTGCCTTGGATGCTCGCATCAAGGCCGTCGCTAGCCCGGTCTCCCTCGCCGCCAACTCCGGCAGCGCCAGCGTCAATACTGGCGTGGATACTAGCACCGATGCTGACGTCGACACCGGCGTCGATACAGGCGTCGATACAGGCGCGGACACGAGCGTCAATGCCGGCGTCGTGACACCCGCACCCTGACAGGAGGCACGATGGCCCTTTCCAACACTGCAAAAAAGACACTCGGCGAGAGCCTTCGGGACCAAGGGGTGTCGCGTCGCGGTTTCCTGAAGTTCTGTGCCGCCACTGCGTCCATGATGGCGCTGCCGCCGAGCATGGCACCGGCCATCGCCGAGGCACTGGAGCAGGCACGCCGACCATCGGTCATCTGGCTGTCGTTTCAAGAATGTACCGGCTGCACCGAGTCGCTGACCCGCGGTTTCTCGCCGACGGTAGAGAACCTGATCTTCGATGTGATCTCGCTGGACTACCACCACACGCTGCAAGCCGCGGCCGCCGTGGCCGCCGAACAGGCACGCGAGCAGGCCATGCATGAGAACGACGGCGAGTATCTGGTGATCGTCGACGGCTCCCTGCCCGGCCCTGGTGCCAACCCCGGCTACTCCACCATCGCCGGCATCAGCAACCTGCAAATGCTCCAAGACACCGTCGCCGGTGCCGCCGCGGTGGTTGCGGTCGGCACCTGCGCCGCCTTCGGCGGGCTGCCTAAGGCGGACCCGAACCCGTCCGGCGCCGTGGCCCTGTCCGACGTGGTTAAAGACAAGCCGATCATCAACGTCTCCGGCTGCCCACCGGTGCCGATGGTCATCACCGGTGTGCTGGCGCAGTATCTCACCTTCGGCACGCTGCCGGAGCTGGACGAATACAACCGCCCGCTCGCATTCTTCGGTCAGTCCATCCACGACCGCTGCTACCGTCGTCCTTTCTACGACAAGGGTCTGTTCGCCGAGGGCTTCGACGACGAGGGCGCGAAGAAAGGCTGGTGCCTGTACCGGATGGGCTGCAAGGGGCCGATGGCCTACAACGCCTGCGCCACCATGAAGTGGAACGGCGGCGTAAGCTGGCCGATCGAGTCTGGTCACCCCTGCCTAGGCTGCTCGGAACCGGACTTCTGGGACGCGGGCGGCTTCTACAAGGCGCTCTCGGTGCCGATCGGCGACTCTGGCGATGTACTGCTCGGGGCCGGCGCGACCGGTATCGCCATCGGTGCCGCCGCGGGCATTCTGAGCCGGCGCAAGACCGCGGCGGCCAAGGCCGAGCATGAGCCCGTCACCGCCGATGAACTGGAGCAGAAGCTATGATCACCTCGATGGATTTTCTGCTCTGGGCCAAGGGGCCGATGTTCCAGATCGCCATCGCGATCTTCGCCATCGGCACCCTGATCCGCCTGACCGAGATCTTCGCCCTCGGTCGCCGACACAACTATGCCGAGGCCCGCGGCGGCGAGCTGTTGCCGGGCCTGCGAACCCTCTACAAACGCTTTCACACTGATCCGGGCACGCTGAAACGGGCACCGTTCGATGTCGTCGTCGGCACGCTCTGGCACATCGGCTTTATCGTCGTGTTGCTGTTGTTCATCCCGCATGTGGAGCTGATCAAGTCCACCTTCGGCATTGCCTGGCCGGCACTGCCGAATCCGATCGTCGACGGCATCACGGCGATTACCCTCTTCGGCCTGACCGCGGCACTCATCCATCGGCTCATGCATCCGGTGAAGAGATTCCTCAGTACCGGGGAAGACTATCTGATCTGGGGCCTGACCTTCCTGGTCGTGCTCACCGGCTATCTGGCCTATCACCGGGTGATCAACCCCTATCCGCTGGCGCTCGGGGTTCACATCCTCACGGTGGAGGTCTTTCTGATCCTGCTGCCGTTCACCAAGCTCACGCACATCTTCACCAGCTTTGTCGCGCGCTGGTACACCGGCGCCAGCTTTGGGCGTAAGGGGGTCCAATCATGAGCACGACCCTGAGCACGAACATAGGCAATACGGCCAGTCAGCCCAACAGTCAGATCCCTGTTCAGACCGCCAGCCCGTTCTCGCTCGAACGCGGCCTCCAAGCCTGGCGCGAAGAAATGGACGCGCCGGTGGCTTCCTTTTTTTCCAGTTGCGTACACTGCGGTCTCTGTGCTATCGCCTGCCCCTTCCAGGTCGAGACCGGCGACCCGAAATACACGCCGATCTATAAGCTTGAGCCGATGCGCCTGCTGTGGGAACAGGAATACACCCTCTGGGGCAAGCTCAAGGGCAAGTTCGGCCTGGGCAAGCAGATCACCGATGAGATGCTTACGGAATGGGAGCCGCTGCTGTACGACTCCTGCTCCATGTGCGGACGCTGCTCAATGGTCTGCCCGGTCGGTAACGACATCGCCTATATGATCCGCAAGGCACGCGAGGGCATGGTTGCCTCCGGTCATGCGCCGGAAGGACTCATCGCCGCGTCGGTGCGCGCGGTGAACACCGGTAGCCCGATGGGCCTGCAATGGAAGACGCTGGAGGTACAGATCAAGCACGCCGAGACCTCCGGAGGCCTAACCGTCCCGCTCGACCAGCAGGGTGCCGACTATCTGGTGCTGCTGTCGTCGATGGAGATCATCAACTTCCCGGAGTACCTGGAAGCCATCACCAAGATCTTCCACCATGCCGGCCTGAGCTGGACGCTGAGCAAAGACTGCTTCGAGGCCACCAACGCCGGTATTCAGATCGGCAACAAGGACATCGCCGCCAAGCTCACGCAGCGCGTCGTCGATGCCGCCGTGAAGCTGGGCGTGAAGAACCTGATCAGCCCCGAGTGCGGTCACGCCTATACCGCCATCCGCTGGGAGGGGCCAAACAACATCGGCCGCGCCTATCCGTTCAAGGTCTTCCATATCATCGAAGTGCTCGACCAGTTGCGAGCGGACGGCCGCATCAAGACCGAGGGCAAGGAGATGGAGCGCCTGTCGATGCACGACCCCTGCAATCTGGCACGCAAGAGCGGCGTGATCCAGCAACAACGCAATCTGATGGACCTGGTGGCTGACAACTTCGTCGACCTCAGGGAGCACGGCAAGTACCAATGGTGCTGCGGCGCCGGTGGCGGCGTCAGCTCCAACGAGCGTGCCGAGCCGCTGAAGCTGGCCGCCTTCAAGCGCAAAAAGGCACAGATCGAGGAGGTCGAGCCCGAGCGCATGGTGACCATGTGCGCTACCTGCCGCACCCAGCTTGAAGAGGGCCTAGAGGAGTTCAACATGGACATCCCCGTGGTCGGCCTGACCGAGATGATCGCGGAACATTTGAAAGAGAGTGACTAGTTGCTAGGGGCTAGGAGCTAGGGGACACCCCCTGGCTCGCCCCGCGGATGCGGCACTCCTACCTCGCAACTCGCCACTCGGGACTCGAAACTCATGAACCAACGCGTCGTCGTCGACCCCGTCACCCGCATCGAGGGCCATTTGCGCATTGAGGCGGAGATGGACGGGCAAAACATCGCCAAGGCCTACTCCAGCGGCACCATGGTCCGCGGCATCGAGACCATCCTGCGTGGTCGCGACCCGCGCGACGCCTGGGCCTATGCCCAGCGCATCTGCGGCGTCTGCACCCTGGTGCACGGCATGGCATCGGTGCGCTCGGTGGAAGACGCGCTCAAGGTCGAGATACCGGCCAACGCGCAGTTGATCCGCAATCTGATGATCGGCGCGCAGTACATCCATGACCACGTCATGCACTTCTATCACCTGCACGCACTGGACTGGGTGGATGTGGTCTCGGCGCTCAGCGCGGACTCAGCCGCGACCGCAACCCTGGCGCAAAACATCAGCGCGAAGAACGCCGCGGATCTGGGCGCCGGCAACTGGGCCAAGTCGTCGCCCGGCTACTTCAGCGACGTGCAGAAGCGCCTGAAGACCTTCGTCGAGGGTGGCCAACTCGGCATCTTCGCCAACGGCTACTGGGGCCATCCGGCCTACAAGCTGCCGCCCGAGGCAAACCTGATGGCCGTCGCGCATTACCTGGAGGCGCTCGCCTGGCAGCGTGAGGCGGCCAAATTGCATGCCATCTTCGGCGGCAAGAACCCGCACCCGAACTTCGTCGTCGGCGGCGTCGCCAGCCCCATTGATCTCAACTCCGACTCCGCCATCAATTCCAAAAAGCTGGCGCAGGTGCAGGACCTGATCACGCTGATGCGCCAGTTCGTCAGCCAGGTCTATGTCCCGGACACCATCGCCATCGCCGGCTTCTACAAGGACTGGGGCACGCGCGGCGAGGGCCTCGGCAACTTCCTCTGCTATGGCGACCTCCCTGATGGCAGCATCAACGACGTCGACAGCTTCCTGTTCCCACGCGGCGCGATTCTGAATC
>JGI12109J20283_10715380_pt1 | contig 55217 bp, 50 predicted proteins | sample ElkSlonscriptome_12_FD_20283 | JGI IMG/M metagenome (IMG submission 20283)
TTGCCGTCGGCGTCGCGAACTCGTACGAGTCCTCCCCCGCCACTCCGACTTCGGAAGACCACCAGGCTCCCGTAGGTCGACACGCCTGGTACGCTCCGTAGCAGATCCGAGAAGTTGAACACGATCCCGATCTGTTCGATCTCCTCGGGCGTGATGAAGTCGCCGAAGCCCTCGGACGCCCTCCGATAAAAGCCATTGGCCGTGAGGTTACGGCGTACACGGTCAGCCGCGACGTTGACCTCCACGCCCTCGAGCTGCACTGGGACCACAGCCGCAGCGACATCCCCTGCGACCGACTCCGCGGGGACCGAGTCCGCTTCCTCCGGCTCGGGCGGAGCGAGCACCGGTACGAACTTCGCCTGGTCTGCATCGAGCGTGATCTCGATCAGGGGGTCGTCGGTGATCGCGGCACGCGTGCGCGCTCGCTCCACGCTGTCGGGTGAGAGGACAACGATTGTGGCGGAGTCGAGCCCCGCGTCCACGCACACGGCCCATTGGCCCGACGGTCCGACAAGGTCGGCTTCGCGACCCTCATCCTCCTGGACCCGAACCGTCGCCAGGCCGAAGGGCTCCTTGCTCGACTGGTCACGGATGGTCCCGTACAGGACACGAGGATTGGGGAGCCTCGGGCAGAACCGGTCGACTTCGACAGAGACATCCAAATCGACCGAAAGCAGCGACGTGATGCCGTCCCGGAGGGTGACGGACCTTCGAATCGGATCCAGGTCGAGGGCATCCAGCCAGGGGTGCGAGACGCGGACCCCGAAGGTGCCGGTAGGCAGCCCGGTGATTCGGTAGTCGCCGCTAGCTCCCGCGGTGGCGCCGTGCTCCGTGGACAGGATCTCGATCACGGCCCCCGCCAGGGGACGCTCCGTGGCCTCGACCCTCACGGCACCGGTCAGCGTAGCTCCTGCCGCGGCCGCAAGCGACTCTCCCTCTGCGGTCTCGACCCCGAGCACTCGGGCGCCCTGCTCGTTGATGGACGCGACCTCTCTTCGGACCCCTGCGGCCCGAAGCTTGAGGACGACATTCGGGATTCGGATGCGCCAATCGTTCACGATCCACCCGCCCGTCGCCAAGTGCTGGAACTCAATGTCTCCCCCGACGTGGGGGGACGCGGGGTGATCGGCGGGAAGATTCACATATGTGAACTCCAGTGTGCGAAGCTCGGACGACGCACGGTCCAACCACAACACGCCTGCGATGTCCGACCGATTCAACCCGTCGATCGGCTCGAAGCGGAGCCCCAGCCTCTCTGGATCACTGTCCGGGTGGAAGTCGAAGCAGTGATTCTCGAGGAAGGCCTCCGAGAGCAGGATCTCGGCATCAGGTGCCCAGTAGACCCAGGTTCGATTCCGGTTCCAACTCCGCCTCACGTACCCGTACTTCAGAAGTGTGTCGGAGGGGACGCTCACATACGGACTACCCCTGTGCGCGGCCTTTTTGACCTCCTCCCTGGAATCGCGGACTTCGAGGGTAGCTGGGTGGAGGGTCCGTTCGTACTCGACGACGTCGAAGACGAGGGCCTCCGTTTCCGCCGTCCACGCGCTGATTTCGAGAGCCGTGCGCGCTTCGTCCCAGACCGTCACCAGCCCGGCCCCAGCCGCTTCCAGACTCCCACACGCCTTGGAGGTCGTGGCGGCAATTCCGTCGAGCTGAACGACCCGCACCGAGGCCATCACGTCCCGCTGCAGGTGGATCCCGGGCGCGAGCTCGAATGGGTCCGAGGTAGCCCCGTCGTATCCGAGCGCTCTCGTCTGGAGCCGGAACACCCCGGGCAACGAAGCCTCCAGCACGAAGGCTCCATCGGATCCCGCCAACGTCGCGACGACTCGACTACCCGTCGCGTCGATCAGTTCAACCCACGCGGCGGGTAGCGGGCGACCCGATCCGGCTTCGCGGACGGTGCCAGAAACGGTCTGCGCCGAGAGCTGAGAGCCGACAGCGCCGGCCCCTGTCAACGCGCAGACGACCGCCAGAACGAGGGTGGGGAGTGTACGCGTCGGGGTCATGGATTCGGTCCGGGCACGTAGGGCAGTCTACAACCTATACGAATTCGCTGGGGCGCGGGCCAGGAAGCGCCGGAGCTTCCGATCGTCGTTGAGCAACTGCTTGACGATCGTGGGCTTCTCTGTGGACCCGGGAAGCACCGCGATCATCACGGTGACCCTGTGGACGTCCATGCCGATGTGGATCTTGGGCGAAGGTGTGGACATGGGTCGGTCCTCCTTGCGGGTGCGACCTCACGCGTCGCCTGTGGCTCTGGCACTCCCGCGAATACGGGCGCTAACCCACGATGCGCTCGGGGGGCCGGCCCTTCCATATCTTCTGCATCGATCTGGACTCCCCCTCCTGGATCAAGAGTGGTGGTTGGTGAGACGGCGGAGGTCGCCACTGCAGTCGTATCTTCGGCCCGTCGCGTGGGCGAGCGTGTCGCCCCGGTCATGGCGGCCTGCGCCGCCGCCGCGCGAGGGGCGCAGGTGATGGCCTGGTGTGTGCTGGCGGCGGCCGTCGTCATGCGGCTTGCTCCGAGGCGTCGCCGGACCCAGCGTCAGGTGCTCGGGGCCGATACGGTGCTCGACCACCTTCACGGGAAGAACTGGGGCATGGGATGATGGGAGAGGACGCGCTCGACCACGACGCCGCATCACGCCGCCGCGACGTGTCGGAGCTCGAGGCGATCGAGGCCGAGCTGGCCGGTCGGAAGACGCAGAACCTCGTCGATCGGCTCGTCACCTGGATCGGAGTCCCCGCGGCAGCTGCGGTCGCGGGGCTGGAGATCTCCGGGCATCTCTCGAGCGACATCGGGTTCACCCTCCTTGTGGGTGTCGTCACCGTCCCCGTGGTGGGCTGGTGGATAGGTCGGAAGCGTCCGATCGAGACGATCCGCGCGGAGCGGGCCCGGCTGCTCGAGCGGCTGGAGGCGGGCCGGAACGCGGGACGACCGGAGCGTTCGGATCCCTGGCATCCGGACCCCTCCCTCCACTCGGAAGCCCACTCGACGGCCCGCGCCTCGACGGCACCCGCGAAGGGTTCTCTGGATCCACGTGTGGAGCAGGCACTTCGCGAACTGGAGGTGGAGGTCGAAGCGGCCGAGATGCGGGTACAGGCGACCCGAACCACCGCACTTCCGCTCACGTTCCTGGCCGGAACCCTTCTGCTGCTGGCGACGATCTTCACGCTCGTCGGAATTCTCAGTCCGAACCTGGATCTGCTCGGAGCCGTACTTCCGCTGCCCGTGACGGCCGGGGGAATCTGGGCGTTCGCTCGGTACAGCCGTCGCCGGCACGCGGAGAAGCTGACCGAACTGGAGGAGCGCAGGGCATTCCTGCGGGACAAGCTGGCCGAGAATCCGACGTTCCGTCCGCTCAGTTCGAGCGCCCGCAAGGCGATGGCGGGTGAGCTGAACGCGGACCGCTACAGGTCCATGCTCGACTTCTCGTGGTTGAACCGGACCGGGTTCTCACTGATCCTGGGCGCCGGCGCGATCACCTTTCTTGCCGACGCTCCGTGGGCGGTTCCCGTCATGCTCCTGGGGATGCTGCTGATGGGGATCGGGTTCCTCCGCTGGGAGCGCGAGCACCGGGACGGGCCCACGATCGATCGGACCCTGCTGGCCGACGGGGAGGGCGGCGCGACCCGTGATGCCGGCGATCGGGGACGAGACGACGGCTCCGGACGGGACCGGCCGGGAGTTCCACCCCCGGGGGTAGGGACGGACAGCTGATCCCGGGTCACTCTTCAGCCTTTCGCGCGCGGCCTCTCCCGACAAAGGACAGGCGCACGCGCTTCCCTCCCGCCCAGACCTCCGATGCACACCTGAGCCGGGGTGAGGGGCCGCTCGAGATCTCGTCCGCGAGACGCATGGCGACCTTCGGGGACAGCGTCGTCGGGATTCGAGGATGGCTCGTGCATCGGTGTCGCGTACCGGATGTCCCGAGGAGGTACGACACGCGTCGGACCGGAAATTCTTGTGGGTCGGCTCGGTGAGGGTAACGTTGGAAAAGATGCAGGCCGACCCCGACGGAGACGGTACCATGATCCGCCTGGACACCCCGCTCGCCCGAACAGCGCTTGCCGCGGTCGTTCTCGCGCTGCTCCCCGTACCATCCGAGGCCCAGGTCCTCCAGGGTCGCGTCCTCGACGGTTCCTCGCGGCAGCCGCTTTCCGACGCGCGCATCACCCTGCTCTATCCCGACGGGCGGGCCCTCGCCGACCCCGTCACCAGTTCGGGCGACGGGTCGTTCATTCTGCGGCTGCCGGGTGAGGGGGAGTACTTCATCCGTGTCGAGCGGCCATCGCATACGCCGATCGTGGACGGAATCTTCGAATTCACGGGCCTCGATGGCCGGATGACGATCGAGGTCTTCATGCTCCCGCGGCCGGTCGAGCTCGAGGGGATCGACGTGCAGGTGCAGCGCGAACGGGAGCGCCGAAAGCTCCGCAGATCGGGCTTCTACGACCGCGCCGCCATGGGCTTCGGCGACTTCGTCACGCCGTCGGAGATCGAGCAGGTGGGCCCGACCATGAACGTGTCGGACTTCATGCTGGGGATTCCCGGCATCAACTTCTACGGAGGGCTGGTGCTGTTCAAGACGGACTCCCCCAGCGGTGGACTCACGGGACCGGACGGAACCGCGACGTTCATGTGTGAGCCAGCCGTCTGGATCGACGGCGTGCGCATGACACCGGCGGTCGACTTGAACACCTCCCAGATCAAACAGACCGACTTCGCCCAGGGCATCGACGACTACGTCAATCCGCAGGACGTGCTCGCGATGGAGGTGTTTCGGCGCGCGAGCTCGACCCCCCTCCAGTGGGGGGGCATCGGCAGTACCTGCGGCACCATCGTCATCTGGACGAAGGCGGGAACGGGCTGAGGAGGCCGGATCTCCATCCTGTCCGTTCCAGGCGGTCACGGAGAGGGGATCCAACCGGGGTCGATCCCTTTTGATCCTTTTGATCCAGGCGCGGTGCCGTTGGCGCGAGCGGCGCAGGTAAGTCTCCAGTGTCGCAGGCTGCGAGTCTGCATGGGGTCCGCGATCTGACTCGATTTCGAGGGGTCGAGCGGACGGTGTGTCGAAATCTCCACCCTCCGCTCGTAGGTGAAGTGGAGGAGAGGCGCTCGGCCTCTTCCACGACGACCGGGAGGGACCATGCAGTACATGCTTCTGATCTACGACAACGAGTCCGCGGCGGGGGAGCCCAGCGACGCCGAGATGGCGAAGTGGCACGAGGTCACGCAGGCCATGCAGGAGGCGGGGGTATTGCGGGGCGGCGAGGCGCTGCACCCGACGACGACCGCCACGACGGTGCGCGTCCAGAACGGCGAGACGATGACGACCGACGGGCCCTTCGCCGAGACGCGTGAGCAGTTGGGCGGGTACTACATAGTGGACGTGCCCGACCTCGACGCCGCCATCGAGTGGGCCGCACGCCTGCCCAGCGCCGGCCGCGGCCCGGTGGAGGTCCGTCCGGTCATGGTCTTCGACCAGGGTTGACCGGTGCGAGGGGAGGCGTCGCAGAGCCGGTCCGCGGCCGGCGGTACACCGTCGGTGCCCGCCCGGGTGGTGGAGCGTGTGTACCGGGAGGAGCGGGCGGCGATCGTGGCCGGCCTCATCCGGCTCTGCGGCGACTTCTCGCTCGCCGAAGATGTAGTGCAGGACGCCTTCTCGAAGGCGCTGGAGCGGTGGCCGAAGGACGGGGTGCCGCCGAACCCGGCGGGGTGGGTGGCCACGTCGGCGCGGCGCCGCGCGATCGACCTGGTGCGGCGCGCGGATCGCTTCCGCGAGAAGGCGGCGCTGCTGCGGCGATTGGGGGAGGCGGAGGTCGAGGCGAGCCCTGTCGTGCTCCCCGGAGAGGACGGGCCCCACGACGACCGTCTGCGCGTGCTCTTCACCTGCTGCCACCCGGGGCTCTCCATGGAGGCGCAGGTCGCCCTCACCCTGCGGGTCGTGGGTGGCCTCTCCACCCGGGAGATCGCGAGAGCCTTCCTCGTGGCCGACACGACCATGGGTCAGCGTCTCGTGCGCGCGAAGGCGAAGATCCGCGACGCCGGGATCCCCTTTCGCGTGCCCGCCGGGCCGGCGCTCGAGCCCCGTCTCGGCACGGTTCTATCCGTGCTCTATCTCATCTTCAACGAAGGGTACGCGGCGACGGAGTCGGAGGAGCTGGTACGCAGCGATCTGTGCACCGAGGCGGTCCGCCTGGCCCGGCTCGTGGTGGAGCTGATGCCTCGCGAGCCGGAGGCGCGGGGGCTTCTGGCGCTCATGCTGCTGCACGACTCCCGGCGGGAGGCGAGGGTGGCCTACGGTGAGGTGGTGCTTCTGGAGGATCAGGATCGCAGTCGCTGGGACCACGCGATGATCGACGAGGGCGCCGCCCTGGTCGAGGAGGCGCTGCGCCAGGGGCGGGTCGGTCCGTACCAGATCCAGGCGGCGATCGCCGCCCTCCACGCCCGGGCCCCCGCCCCCGGGGCCACCGACTGGCCCCAGATCGTCGCCTTGTACACGGTGCTCGAGCGCATCTGCCCGACGCCGATCGTGCGGCTCAATCGCGCGGTGGCGATCGCCATGGCCGGCGACATTCCCGGGGGGCTGGAGATGATGGATGCCCTCGGCGAAGACGGGTCCCTCGACCGCTACCACCTCTTCCACTCGGCCCGCGCCGATCTGCTCCGCCGGCTCGGTCGTACCCGGGCATCGGGCGAGGCGTACGAGCGGGCCCTGGCGGTCTGCTCACACCCCGTCGAGCGGCGTTTCCTGAAGCGGCGCTTGAGCGAGTTCGGGGAGCCTTCGGAGTAGGCCGCTGCCGTGCGTCCCCCGAAGCGGACGACCTGCGAGCTCTTCGAGGAGTCCGGCGTCGAGGCCAACGCCCTCGAGCTGGCGCGATGTGCGTCCGGCCCCGTCTTCCGTTTCCTGCTCACGAAGAGCTTCCCGGACGCGGCCGAGAGGTACTTCCGGCACCTCTTCGACGTAGGCGGGTGGGGGTCGGAGGGCTCGCACGGGTGACCGGGAAATTCGAACCTCCGGGGGGGCGAACGAGTAGCCCCACAGGGATGCCCGTCCGACGTACGCGACGGAGGGCACCGCCCGATCCCTACATCTTGTCGAGGAGACGCCGTGAGCACACCCGAGACACGGAAGCCTTCGATGACCCTCGGCCGCTGCATGCTTCGCGCGCTCCCCCTCGTCGGCGTGATGGTCGTTCTACTGGTGTCTCCCGCCCCGGGGTGCGCGCAGGTGGACCTCGCCTCGATTCCCCCCGGCGAGACCCTTTACGAGATCGAACTCGAAGACGGCTCGGAATTCGTCGCCCGCCTTCTCGCCAGAGACGGCGACACGCTCACCCTGCAGACGGTGGGCGGCGCGTCCCTCACCGTCCGGGTGGCCGACGTGCGCGAGGCGCTCGTCGCGCGCGGCTACACGACGGACGGTGAGTTCCGCCGTGCCGATCCCAACGAGTCGAGACTCTTCTTCACAGCCACGGGGCGCACGCTCGGCCAGGGGCAGGCCTACGCCTCCGCCTACTTTGGCGTGCTGCCCTTCATCGGCTACGGAATCACCGACCGGATCACCATCGCGGCCGGCGCGCCCGTGCTCCTCGGCGAGCTGGAGCCGTTCTGGATCGCCCCCAAGATCAAGGTGGTCGACCGAGATCGGACGGACGTCGCGCTCGGCGTGCTCCACTTCGTCCTCGAGGACGAGCAGGCCGGCATCGCGTACGGCGTCGGTACCTTCGGAGGGGACGACGGCGGCGTGTCGATCGGACTCGGCTTCGGATACACCGGATCGGACGTCGAGAGCAATCCGGCGATCATGGTCGGGCTCGAGGGCCGAGGGAGGGGGGCCAAGTTCATCAGCGAGAACTACCTCATCCCGGGGGAGATCGGGGTGATCTCCGGCGGGGTCCGCTTCATCGGCCGCCGCTTCACCGCGGACCTCGGGGTGGCCGCCGGAGGGACGGATGGCGAATTCGCCTGCTGCCTCCCCGTCGTCAGCGTCTCCTACGCATTCGGGCGCGGCCGCTGACCGCTGCGTCGACCTCTGCACCCTCCTGCGAGTACACCGCTGGCGACAGGGGCGACCGAAGTGCCGGGAAAGCTCAGCCCCCGCCAGATCCCCTCAGCGATTCTCCCAGTCGTACTCCATCGTCACGCTCATCTCCTGCCGGGTCGGCATCGTCTGCCCCATGACGGTCATCTCCATGTCGGCGGCGGTCGTGACGGTCGACGAATAGGGAAGCATCGTGGTCGGGTCGAGGACGGTCTCGGTGACCATCGTCTGCTCGAAGGCACCGAGCCCGATCTCGAGGTCCATGTCGGCACCCATCCCGCCGATCATCTGGGCGAACATCTCATCCATCATCTGACGCATGTCCTCGGGATCGATGGAGGTCTCCACGACGACCAGCACGCACTCATCGGCGGCGCCGCCCGCGACACAGGGTACCCGCTCGCGAACGGTCGTGGCCTTCTCCGTGAGCAGCGTGCGGTTCTGCATGAGGGGGAAGGGCGCTTCCTCACGACTCGTCACGGTCTCGCCGAGGGTGAACTCGTCCCGGACCCAGGAGCCCGCCATCTGGGCCCACCCCTGCTCGATCTGCGCATTCAGAGCGTCGTCCGAGAACATGCCCTCGAGCATCCCGGCCATGCCTCCGGAGGCGTCCTCCGAGCCACCCTCCGTGCCCATCATCTCCTCCATGGCGACACGCAGCGCCGCCATGGTCGCGGAGTCTCGCACGATCCGGACCAGAGACCCGTCGTCATCCACGATCATGTCGTACCCGGCCTCGGCGATCGCGCCCATGAAGCCCTCGGTTCCGGCCGCACCCTGCGCCATGTCGCCGGTCATGTCCACGAGCTCACCATCCAGGTAGCGCACCAGCAGACCCTCCGGGTGGCTCTCCGTCTCGATGCGCTGCGAGATCACGTATGTCTGCGACATGTTCATCCCCATCGCGCCCGAGGTCTGGCTGGATGTGGTGGTGACCGTACCGCTCAGGCCGGCGGGCCAGTCGAAGGAGAGGCGAACCGTCTCCTGGGCGGATACGGGTGCGGCGAGGAGGGCGAGGGCTGCGATGAGCGTGAGCGGGCGCATGGTCGTCGGGTGCGGGGAAGGTTTGGCGTACTCGGAAATCGTTGGCGTACTCGGAAATCCTACACCGGCAGGCGGTGTGGGAACCAGATATGGTACGCTGCCCTGCCGAGCCCCGACCCGTCGGCCGGCCTCTGCACGGACAGCCCGGACGCAGTTCCGAGCGTCGACGGACGGGAGATCCAACCGGGGTTGATCACCGTGGAGCCCTGTGAACCGTCTCGAGGCCACGCCTCGAATGCCGATTCGCATCTGAACGATCCGAACCGTGAGTCCCGCGACCGTACCGGGTCCATGACGATCGTCGAACCCTCGTCCGTCGGTTTCGGGGCCGCACACCGATTGCGAGGTGGCCGCGGGCGTGAAATGATGGCTCTCGGATCGCTCGCGACGTCGTACTCGAACCCGATCGACCCATGCCGGATTCCACGACCTCCAATCGCCCCACCGTTCTCATCACCGGAGCCTCGTCGGGCGTCGGTCTGCACTCCCTCGTGCCGCTCGACGCGCGGGGCTGGCGCATTCTTCTCGCCTGCCGGGACCTCGACAAGGCACGCAGCGAGGCGCGTCGCATGGGAATCGATCCCGAAGCGCACGAATTCGTGCGGGTCGACCTCTCGGAGCAGGGGAGCGTCCGCGCCTGTGCCGAGGCGGTGCTCGAGCGTGCGTCCCGCCTCGACGCGATGGTCTGCAACGCGGCCGTGTACCTGCCGCGACTCGCCGCGCCGGCCCGATCGCCCGAGGGCTACGAGATCAGCGTCGCCACGAATCATCTGGGCCACCTTCTCCTGACGCTGCTGCTCCTGCCGCGTCTGAGGGAAACGGCGGCCACCTCGAACGTCCCACCCCGGCACGTCACCGTCGGGACGGTCACCGCCAACTCCGAGGAGTTCGGTGGACGGATCCCGATTCCCGCACCCGCCGATCTGGGTGACCTGTCGGGGCTGGCCGCCGGCTTCCAGCCTCCCGTGTCGATGATCGACGGGGGCGCGTTTCGGCCCGGGAAGGCCTACAAGGACAGCAAGCTCTGCACGATGATCACCACGCTCGAGCTCCACCGACGGTACCACGAAGACACGGGGATCGTCTTCAACTCGCTGTACCCCGGGTGCGTGGCGGAGACCGCGCTCTTCCGACATGCCCCGCCGCTGTTCCGGCGGGTCTTTCCCTGGTTCCAGAAGAATGTGACCGGCGGGTACGTGAGCCAGGAATTGGCCGGCGAGCGGGTGGCGGACGTGGTCACTCGACCGGACCTTGGGCGGTCCGGCGTGCACTGGAGCTGGGGCAACCGACAGCGCGAGGGGCGTGGCGCCTTCGTCCAGTCACTCTCGCCTCGCGCCACCGACCCCGATCTGGGACGTCGTCTCTGGGAATACAGCACTGAGCTGGTGGGGGGATCGACGGCGGGTTCCGAATCCTGAACCTCTCGGGCCGACTCTTCCCGACCGCCACCGTCATGAAGCCTGCGGTCAAGACGCCGTGATCCGGGCGAAATCCAGCCCTGTGACGATGCCCACCACGCGGTCGCCGTCCATGACCACGATGCGTCGGGCGTCCATGCTGGCAGCCTGGGCCGCTGCCCGATGAATGGGGGTACGGCTGCTCAGAATGAGGATGGCCGGGCTCATCAGTTCCTCCACCGCCGTCTCCCGCGCTACATCCCGCGCGCTCAACGCCTCCAACTGGCTGAAGACGCCGACGGGTCGCTCGTCGTCGACCACGACGAGTCCGGTCACCCGGGCCTTGCCGAGGCGCTCGGTGGCCATGGAGACGGGCTCGGAAGCCCGGATCGTGAAGACGGGGGAGGACATGAACTCGGAGACGGGCTGGCTCATCCGCTTCTCCGAAATGGCGCGCATCAGGTCCCGCGTGGTCACGACACCCGTCGTGCGACCGTCGTCGGAATCGACGAAGGCACGGTGCACTCGATCTCGGACCATGGTTTCGGCCGCCTGCGACAGCGGGGTCTCGAGACCCACCGTGCTCGGGGACGGCGTCATCTCGTCTCCGGCCGTTCGATCAGGAAAGACGAGCAGGGGGGAACGTGGTCGCGTGCCTGATTCCCGGGTACCCAACCGGATGAGGTCGGCCCGCGAGAGAACACCGACCACATGTCCGTCATCATCCACCACCGGGAGCGCCGAGAATCCGGACGCCTGGATCCGCTGGTGAACATCGTCGAGCGAATCCCCCTGATGAACGGATGTCAGAGGCGACGACATGTAGGTACGTACAGGAATCTCGAAGTTGGCCATGAAGGACGGGTCCGCGTTGTGGACGTGGGGAGAAAGCCGGGCGCAGGAGCGCGAGCGTACCCACGTACGTAGCGGACATGACGACGTCGATAAAGTAGCCTCGGGAAATTCCGAAGTCCCCACCTGTCGCGGACACGGCATCCCGGGATGCGGGGTGCTGCGCCGCTGGGCCGGGCCCGGGCAGGGGGCGGCCGAGCCGGGAGAGGCTGCGCCTTACGCGCTCCACGTCACGTCACGTCGTCTCCAGGCAGGCTTGGATCGAAGGGGGCACGACCAGGGCGCTTCGCGCCGGTGCCACGCAGGGCAAGCATGTTCCCGGCGTGTGCGTCCGTCGGCAGATCGCGCCGGAGGTAGGGCCGAAGGACGAGACGCTGGAGGTCGGGATGAGAGTGCTCTCGATGGACGAGGCGCTCCGCCTCGCCGTGGAGGAGCCCGACCCGTGCGCTGGAACGAATCTCCGACGATGTCATAAATAAGTTCAAGTAATACTTATACATCGATGGGACATACGTATGTTGAACGATTGGAGAACGTGGGCTGGACTCGCCCTGGTCGGTTTCTGGATGTGGCGCGTACTTGTTTTTGACAGCCCGATCGGACTGGTACTGTTCGCGACGTCGGCCGTGCTCGTCGTCGCCGGCCTGCTCTTCATGAACGCATGGGGCCGGGCACAGCGGGAGGCGGACGCCTAGGGCAGCCCGAGTGGTGAGCGGGGGAGGACATCGCGAGCGATCAGCTGATTGCGTGGTATCGCCGACAGCGGCACCTCGAGTTTCCCGATCTGATGTTTGTGGTGACGGTGGTTCCTGACCTCGATGCCGGACATCGAACGTGTCGGTCGCGTCACACCGATGCGGTGGTGGCGGAGGATCCTTCGGCCCCCCGGCTTTCGTGCGGCGCTGCGGAGCATCATGCCCGATCGTGAGCCCCTCGACGCGGTTCCAAGAGGGGCGCCACCGTGACGTGCGCTCGGCCGGACAGGCATTTATAGTGTCTCGCATGACCATTTTCGCCCCTCGCGCACTCGCGCTCGTCATCCTCGGCCTCCTTGTCGCCTGTTCCACCCCTGAAAATGCGGCACCGGATGCGTCGTCCTCGTCGAGGATCCTGGACGCCGAGAACGCGCGGCCGACGGAGGCCGAAATCGCCGCCGTGTCGGATGTGGCGGCGCCCGTGGCGGGTGCCCTCACGCAGACGCTCGGCAGCAATCTTACCACCGCGATCGCCGACGGGGGACATGTGGAGGCCATGGAGTTCTGCAACGTCGAAGCCATGCCGCTCACGCAGCAGGTGATGGAAGAGCAGGGGATGGAGGTCAAGCGGACGTCGTGGCGGGTCCGCAATCCGTCAAATGCTCCAGACGCCCTCGAGACCGAGGCGCTCGCGCACTTCGCGTCGGCGGCGGAGGCGGGGACGCAGTCGACCCCTTGGGTCCAGGTGGATCCCTCAGGTGGGTGGCGCTACTATCAGCCGCTTCCTGCAGGAGAACTCTGCCTGAGTTGCCATGGCGGGGCGGACCAGCTGGCCGAAGGAGTGCAGGACGCCCTGGATCGACTCTACCCACAGGATGAGGCGGTCGGCTTCTCGGCGGGTGAACTGCGCGGGCTGCTTCGGATCTCGGTGCCCGCGGACGCGCTATCCGAGGGAGGCGGGTGACGGAACTCGGCCTAGGACGCAGGACTCTCTGGTGAGGACCAGCAAGGAAGCCGCGCGAACGGATCTACGGCACGCGGCGAGAGCCGCTGTTTCGGCACTCTGTGGGTGTGCGGGTTCACGAGAGGGCAGAGCGCTGGACCCGGGGAAGATCGAACATCTCCCAAAGCACCTCCAGGACCTCGCGGTGGCGTCCCTCCTCGGCCGGTGTCTCGGCTCGGTCCGCCGGGAGCCGGTTCTCGAATCACGTAGAGCCGTCCTGCCGCCGCCGGCTGGGCGGCGAGCCCGACACGCTTCGATCCGGCCCCGGAAAACTTCCGTCGCGCGACCTCGTCGAACGTCGTCTCGATCACTCCGGGCTTCGACGTCGTCTTCGACGGGCTAGATGTCTCGTCCGGGACCGGAACGGGAGCGCCGAAACAGTCGCCATCCCGTTGCGAAGAACCAGATGAACAGCGATGCCAGAAGGAGCCGCTGCCAGAGTCCGGTCCACTCGCGGCTGATCAGAGAGAGGGTCAGAGGGAGCGCGGTGAGGAGCGCGACGCGCGCCGCGATCGCCGAATACCGACCCCACCTTTCCCACCCGGCGCGATCCCGGAGTGCCCGGCCGAAGAGTTCGAGTGCCACGATGGCGCAGGAGAATGCCACCGCGGACCCCAGACCGTGCAGGAGATTCGGCCACGATCCCGTCGCTACGGGGCAGCCCACATCGCACCGGACGACGCCGGCGACGCCGACCGCCCCCGCGAACAGGCACAGGAGGAGCGTACCCGCGGAGGCCCTGACGTCCCCGGGCGCCAGGCGCCGGGTGGACGCGGCGAAGGCGAGCAGCATCACGCCGGTCGGGATGAAGCCGACGTAGTTCATGAGTCCGGCCATCGGGGTGCCGGTCGCGCCCAGTTCGCTGATGAACTGGGCGCGATGGCTGTATCCGGGGCGGATTCGACCGGCCACCACCACCACCGCGGCGAACAGCAGCGGCGCGGTCACACCGCCCAGGGCTAGTATCCGTGCCGACACGGTCCGCCGTGCGTCCGTCCCTCGCGTCACGACGTGGTGCGTATCGGGGCGTGACGCTCCTGGCCGGTACCCCCGTCAGCGACTGTCGATCGCACGTCGGTTCACATGCTTCTCGGCGATACGGATGAGGCGCTCGTCGGCATCCTGCTCCTGGTCGAGGATCTCCTGAAGTGTCGCCGCGATGTCGTGCTTGTCGAGCATGCGGGCGTAGGTGCGCGCCGATCCGTATCCCGCCATCTCGTAGTGCTCGACCCGCTGGCACGCGGTAACGATCGCGGCGTCCTGAACGTCGTCGTCCTCGGCCTCCTGCTCGACGATTTCGTCGGCCTCCTCGAGGATTCCCTTCATGCCCTTGCAGGTGTGGCTCCCCACTTCGCACCCGAGTTCGTCGGCGAGCTTCTCGAGCGAGGCCTTCTGCTGGCGGGTCTCGTCGAGATGATCCTTCAGAGCCTGCGTCAGCTCGTCGTCGCGGGCCGCGTCGATCATGTCCGGGAGCGCGTCGATGATTTGTCGCTCGGCGGAGTGCAGGTCCTGGATCTGGTGCACGAGCAGGTCGGTGAGCGTCTTCATGGATGTCTCCACAGGGTGGGATGAGGCGCCTCGAAGGGCGATCATGGTCGGGGGGGTCGCCGGTCGCAGCCACCCCTTCAGAGGTCTTTGAAGACGCACGATACGTGCCGACGCTTCGAGCGGGTCCGGAGTTCCATTTCAAGAGGCCGGGGAGCACCTGGAGACGGCGCAGGGCGTCGAGACACGAATCGGTTCGAACACGGTCGGCGGGCGCTGCGAGCGATCACTTCGGACGAGAGAAGCATCCAGACCACGGCCGCAATTAAGAATCCGGCGGGTATTCCGCGGAGGAGGGACCTCGTCGGGGACAATTCCGGGAGGTGCCGCGAGAGATCTCGAGAATCGATTCCTGGACTTCGGCGGACAGGACTCCCGCATGCGTCGTGATGGCCGCGGTGACGAAGGCACCGGGATCAGCGCCGGACGATCCCTCGACGGAGGATCGTCGAACGGGGAAGGATTGCCCGGGGGCGCGGGAATACGACCATGCCGCAGCGGGCCCGGCAGCCGGGAATGCCCCGGCATGTTCCGGACGCCGCGGCGAAACAGGAGTATCCCGCCTGGGTGGGGGTTTGAACGCCGCTCCGCTCGAATCGTTCGCTCGTCGCCCCGCACCCAGGTCGGATGTCACTCGTCCGGGTCAAGCCCAGCTGATCATCGATCCTCCCGGCCTCGAGGGCCGTTCGTGCTACTGGTCGGTCAGCGAGTACCCGCGGATATCCTGTCCCCACGGCTGCTGGCCATGCTCGACACACCGCCTGGCGGGAGTGCGAGCGTGCCGATGAGAAGGGCAACCGGCATGCCAGAATCGAGCGCATCCGGCGCTTGCCGGCGTCATTTCTGACGGTTCGTGGGGTCCGACGCATGCCGAACACCCGACGGGAGTTCACCGCCGTGTTCGAAACTGAACGATCGTGCACGAACTGAATCCCGGCCGGCCGTTCAGCCCGTGGCCGAACCCGAGAACGTGTCGGCCGCGTCACCCACGGTGGCGCTGCGCGTCACCGGCGTCGGCGCCCGCCGGCGTTCGGTCGAGGGGGGGCGTGAAACAACATGGAGCCCCGAACTCCGCGCGCGAGCGCGCCATGGAAGGGAGGCACACGTCTTGCGACTTCATGTGAAGCGAACAGAGACGTTGAATCGAACGAAGGAGATATCACGATGGCGACACAGATGACGCGATGGGGCGATCATGAAACCCATCCGAACGACCTCGACGATCTCAGATCCTGGACGGTGTGCGCCGGCCGGAACCGGGAAGAGGTGGGCGACGTCGAGGAGATTCTTCTCGACGAACACGGTGTCCCGCGCTATCTGGAGGTGGATCTCGATTCGCCCGACCGTACCGTGCTGGTGCCCGCCGGCTATGCACGCATGGAGCCGGGCGAGGAGGTGCTCTGGATTCCGGCCATCGAGGGGGGACGGCTCGCAGACATTCCGGCATGGGGATCGAGCGAGACTCTCAATCCCGAATACGAGCGCCAGCTCGCCAGCGCGTACGACAGTGCTCATGCCAAGGATGACTTCTACACGAGCCCGCACTTCGACAATCGCGGGTTTCCGTCCACGAACCCGCGCCTCGTCGACGACGAGTTCGCGACGAACCCGCGTGTGATCGACGAGGACGAGCATGCAGCGGGCAACGGTGAAACCGGGCCGTCGGCGGCCGCCTACCGCGTAGACAGCCTCGACGACATCGATGTGGCGGATCACGACCCCGACCCTCGTGGATGGACGGTCGTCGATCGCGAGGGTGAGTCCTTCGGTACCGTCGATCACCTGCTGGGGGACACCGCGCAGATGAAGGTGCGCTACCTCGTGGTGAAGCTGGACCTCGACGACGATGACGATCGGAGAAATATCCTGGTTCCCGCGGGTCACGTCGATCTCGACGTCGATGACGAGGAAGTCCGGATCGCGGCGCTCGATCGACACACCATCGGCCAGTATCCGCGGTGGGTCGGCCATTCGGTGGACCGGAATCACGAGCAGCAGGTGACCGGCTACCTCGAGAGCAGCTACGACTCCGACGCGACGCGGTATAGCCATCCACGCTACAACGCCGACAGCCTTCGCCGGGGTTGATGGACGCGCGCCGACGAATGACGAGATCACACGACACCAAAGGAGAAACACGACATGGCCAATATCGACCTTGAACGAAACGAGAGCAGTTCCATCCTGCCCTGGATCATCGGACTCGCGGTGGCAGCGCTGGTGATCTGGGGGATCGCGGAAGCCTTCGAAGAGGGCGACGCGGCGGTGGCCGACGCGGAGGTGGAGACGTATGAGACGGAGTACGATGACGAGATGGAATACTCGGACGTCGATACCGAGCCGCGTGAGCCGAGCCCGACCTCGTCGGTCGCCCTGGCGAGCATCACGGAATCGCCCGATGCGTGGGTCGGCAGGACCCTTCCCGACGACATCTACTCGGTGGCGTCCGTTCCCACGGACCGGGGCTTCTGGATAGAGGAAGACGGCACGCAGCTGATGGCGATCATTATCGACGAACCTGTCGAAGCGCCGATCGACATCAACGAAGGTGCGATGTTGCGCATCACCGACGGTACGCTTCGCGCTCCCTCCTACCTGTCCGAGCTGCCGGGCAGACCCGCCACCGACGAGACTCTGAGGATGGCACGCGATCAGGAGGTATTCCTGGTGGTCGACGAGCGCAACGTCTCGATCGCTCAGACCGCGGCACGCTGACGGGTAGCCGAAGGCATCCGTGCGAACGTTCCGGCAGGCCGTGACCTCGGCTCTGCCGGATGCGGAAACGGCGCCGCCCCGAAAGGGGTGACGCCGTTTCCGTGTTTGGGGATTGGATGTCGGAGTTCGCCCCGGGCAGCTCGAAAGGTCACGCTGCTTCGGCCAACATGGTCCCGCGGGCGGTCGCGTGGGTCGCCGGAAGGGTGCCAGACGCGAGTGAAGTTCGCGTACCTCAGGGCGTCGGCTCGAGTCGGCAGACCACCACATGCTGCACGTCGAGGTCGCCGCGGATCATCATGAATCGCCCATCTTCGGCCATGCGCATGCTGTTCGTGAGCTCGCGGATCTCGCCTGCGGGAAGCTTGCTGCGCTCCTGCAGGGCCAGGTAGAGCCGGAGATTGTCGTCCCCGCGCTCCTCGGCCTCCCGAAGCCTCTCCCGGTCCCGCTCGATCTGCTCGTCGACCATCTCCGGCGTGACTGGTGGCAGGTCGAGCGCCACGACGACCCGAACCTGCGGCTCGCCGGTGGCGGCGTCGATGACGTCGAGCCGGTACGCATCGTTCGGACTGTAGTACAGGTGGTCGTCGGAGCCCCACATGAAGAGGGGCTCGACACTCAGCAGAATCGGGGTCAGCACCATCCGCGCCTCGGGATCGGGGAGGCGGGGCTGTCCCGGATACCGAAAGACGTCTGCCCCGGGCTCTCCCGTGGTACGATCGAAGAGTCGGACGACCGTCGTGTCGCGGTAGACCTCGTTCATGGGGAGCTCGCCCTGCGGGAACGACTCGGTGTAGAAGCTGGCGCGGCCGGTGTGCGCGTGGCGCACGCGAGAGCGATTGGGCAGGCTGGCACATGCGTCCCGCGAATCGAGGAAGGTGCCGTCCCGAGTGAAGTGTGAGATCCGGCTCCGATCGGCGACGATCACGGTGTCCCCGAGCACCTCCACGGTAGAGGGGGACCGGGCACTCTGCGATTGGCCCTCGGTCAGTGCTCCACCAGCAGCATCGGAAACCGCGCGCCGGCCTCGTAGCCCATCGCTGCATACAGGCTGTAGCCTGCATCGGACGCGTGGAGCGTCGTTCGGGTCAGGCCGGTGGCCTCACTACACTCCGCGATTGCGCGCCGTATCACCGCCTCCGCGTACCCACGCCGCTGATGGTCCGGGTGCGTCGCCACGAACGCGACGTACACGGTGTCGTTGACGGGGAGGGCGGCGGCGCTCGCCACCGGTGTGCCGTCCGCCAGATATCCCACGTGCCCGAAGGCTCGCTCGCCTGAGAAATCGAGGTGCGTGACGCTGGTGAAGAGGTCGGGAGGCATGTCGTACGCGGCGGCGTTGAGGAGAGACAGGTGCCCCCCGGCCTCCGCATCCTCGATGCGCCGAATGTCCAGGTCGGGGAGGGGTCGGCGTGGAGGTGCGAGGCCGTCCGTGGCCATTCCGGTCGACATGATCGCGACCGACATTCCGGCATCCGCAAGATCTTCCTCCCACCCCTCGGGAAGCCACGGCTCGCAGACCGCGACGATGGTGGCGTGCTCTTCGGCCGCCATCGATTTCGCCCTCTCCAGCCACCCCGCGAAGGCGGCCCGATCGTCGACCGGCTCGGATTGGAAACAGAAGTTGAGGAACGGGAGGGGAACGTTTCCGAGTGTGGCCACGACGCCGGTGTCCTCGCGGACGGTGCCGTCGGGCATCTGGTCGACGAACACCTTCCAGGCATCGGCGAAGAGGTCGGCGAGTTCTCGGGTGGCGTCCATGATCAGGGTCTCCGCGGATCGAATCGAAAAGTGGGGGTCGGATATTCGGTGCGGGTGGGTGAAGGAACCGTTGCCCATCACTCGGGGCGTCGTGCCGCCTCCGTGACTCCATGGGGCCGAACCTCGTCTCGCCCGCAGGTGCCCGCGGGCCCGCCTCAGTCGGCCCGCGGTACGCGGGTGGGTCCTGCGTTCGACGGTGGTTGTCGCGATCAGGGATCGAGGGGGCCGTCTCCGAGACGGGCCAGCTGGGGCGCCCGGACGTCGCGTCGGGACCGTGTCGTCCGGGGTGGCTTCTCTCGGTCCGGGCAGATCACGGCTCCACGAACCGCTTCAATCCCTCTCCGAACAGCTTCTTCCAGCCGGCCTCTGCGCGGTCTGCGGACGCCTCCGTGACATTCCCCACCAGCGCATCCGACACGATCAACGCGCAGCCGCGGGCGCGATCCTCGAGCTCCAGTTTCAGCATGGACGTCGTGGGTCCGCCCCAGTCCGGAGCGATATCGCCGACCAGATGGAGGGATCGACCAGGCGACACCATCTGCACCCGGTACCACTGGAGGCTGTCGCCGTTCGACGCGCGTTCGATCAACTGGCCGCCGGCCTCCGCACTCAAGCTCACTCTCGAGTCCGCTCCGAGGGCCCTGAACCCCGTCATCCACCAGGCGTCGATGTCGTCGGTCATGCATGTCCATACATCGGAAGCGCCGCGTGCGATCGATACCTCGAATCGATACGTGGCGATCCTCGCACCAATGAGGTCGTTCATCTTTCGTTCTCCTCTTCGGCTATCTGACACTGTTTCGATCGATGCGGAATGCGACCACGTAGTCGCCGATTTCGCCGTTCTCCGTCCGGCCACCCAGTGCGAGGACCACATGAGCGTCGCCGTCCCATTCGTAGATCATGGGAGTGGTCTGAGGCCCTGCGGGAAGCTGCGTGCTCCAAGCCACGCGACCATCCTGCAGGTCATATGCCCGAAGCGCCCGATCATATTGCGTTGCGAGGAACGCGACCCCTCCAGATGTCACTATGGGCCCGCCGTTGGCGAAGTAGCCCCATTGAGCAGCAGGATGATCGTCGCCGATTCCGGGTCGCCGACCCGCGGGCACCTCCCAGAGCTTCTCGCCTGTGGCCAGGTTCAGCGCGACCAACGTCGACCAGGGGCCCTCCAGGCAGTGGAATCCGCTTTCATCGTTGAACAGCTCGAAGCGGGCCATCCCGTACGGCGTGCCGCTCTGTGCGGTGAACTGCGCGTCGACGCCATTCAGAGTTCCGTCGCGCTGACGTCGACGAAATTCACGGCGGGGGATCAGCTTCACGAGTGTGGGCAGCCGATTGACTGCAACGACGGCGATACCTTCCGCTTCATTCATCGCCATGGATCCCCAGTTCGTTCCTCCGGGGTTGCCCGGGAACAGAAGGGTGCCATCGAGGCTCGGGGGTGTGAATATTCCCTCGAATCGGGCACCCTCGAGCATCGCTTCGCACGTGGCGACATGGGTCTCGTCGAGGGCGAAGATCGGTCGCAGGCGTTGATCCGTCTCGTGGAGCCGGATGGCCGGAAAGCGCTGTGTCTCTGCCGCCATTTCACCTGGCACATCCGAAGCGGGAACCGGCCGTTCCGCGACGGGATGGATCGGGTCGCCCGTCTCCCGGTTGAGGACGAAGACGAATCCCATCTTCGTGGCCTGGGCCACGATGGGCGTGACCACGCCATCCACCTCGATATCGGCGACGAGCGGCTGTGCGGCGAGGTCGTAATCCCACAGATCGTGACGGACGATCTGATAGGCCCAGACGAACTCGCCCGTGGTCGCACGCAGGGCAACGACCGAATTCGCGTGAAGATTGTTTCCCGGACGCTCACCACCGAAGAAGTCGGGCGATGGCGAGGTCGTCGGCAGAAACACGAGATCACGCTCGGGATCGGCAGCCATGACGCTCCAGACGTTGGCCGCGCCCGTTCGCCTGTAGCTTCGGTCGGGCCAGGTCTCCGCGCCGGGATCGCCCGGTCCCGCGGGGATCGGATCGAACGACCAGACAAGTTCTCCGGTGAGCGCGTCGAACCCGCGTACGGTGCCATCCTCCAGCCGGGCCGAACCGTTGTCCCCGATGGACGACCCGACGATCACGACACCGTTGACCACGGTCGGTGGCGAGGTAACGGAGTATTCTCCCCGCCGTACTCCGCGTACTCCCTCCGTGAGGTCGACTTCACCCCCCTCGCCGAACTCCCGGCAGCGCTCTCCGTCGATCGCGTCGATGGCGATCAGACGTGCATCGAGCGTGCCGAGAAAGATGCGGGAACCACAATCCGTCCCCGCTGAACGGTCCGGCGCCATGAACGCCGCGACCCCGCGTGATGTGAACATCTCCGAATACTCGACCGAAAAATCGACCTCCGGATCGAAACGCCACACCTCGGTCCCCGTACCTGGATCGAGGGCGATCACGCGATTGAACGGGGTCGAGAGTATGAGTCGGTCGGCAAACAGGATGGGCGTGCTCTTGAACGACGAAGGAGTTCCGAAGTGGCCGTCACCATCCGAGGCCTCGCCCGTCTCGAATCGCCACACCTCCTCGAGATCGACGACTGATTCAGGCGTCAGGGTGGGTGCTCCAGCGAACCTCTTTCCGCCCACGTCGCCGCCCCAGTGGGGCCAGCCCTGCGCGTCGGCACTGAGCGGAGACAGGGCCGCCACGATGACGAGACAGGTCGATGTCATTCGGATAACCAAGAGCTCTCTTCCTCTCTCTGAGGTGGTACATGAAGCGTCGATGCTCGGCGTCCGCACGGGTCTTCGGCAGGCGCCGTCTGCACGCGCCGTCTGCGTGCTTGGGGATCCGGGACCGCGATCACTCGCCCTCGGACCTGCCGGGTTTCACGCCTCGCCGTCGGCGCCAGGCGAGAAGGGCGAGCGGGAACAGCATCAGCGCGCAAAGCCACGCGAAGAGGTCGCCGATGTAACGCTGCAACGTCGGCCGATCGGTGAGTCGAACTTCCGCCAGCACCGTCCTGCCCGTGCCTGAGAAGCTGTTTCGGCTCGCGGTGATGGTCCCCTCCGGAGTGATGACGGCAGACAGGCCATTCGCGGCAGGACGAAGCACGGGCAAGCCTGTCTCGATCGCCCTGAACGCGGTCATTTCGGCGTGCATCGGGGTGATTGCCGCCCAGTCGTTGGATGGTACGAGCAGCAGGTTCGCGCCTGCCTTCGCCGCCTCACGCGCCGGGGCCGTGAAGTCCGCATCGAAGCAGATTATCGCGGCGATCCTGCCGTGGCTCGTATCGAACAGCAACGGACGGCCGTCGCCTCGCACGATCGGCTCCCCGGGTACTGGACGTGCCTTGAGGTAGGGGCGACTCCTCCGCCCGTCGGGGGCGAACATGACGACCTTGTTCTCGATCAGGCCTTCCTCCGCCGCATCGGGAAGCGCCAGGAGGCCGGCGACCAGATACACATCGTGCGTGGCTGCGAAGTGTGCAGCCCTGGCCATCATTTTCGTTTCGGAGGCGTTCTGATAGACGGCAGCACCTTCGTGCCAGGCGATGATCCGGGCACCTTCATCGGCCAGCGACGCCGAGAGTTCGAACAGTGGATCGTTGTATTGTTCGTCGAGCACCTGTTGTCGGCACTCGACATCGTCGAGTTGGCAGCGTCCGTAATCGGGCCGTTCCATCCGACCGCCGATGAGGCCCGCCATCACGGTCTGCTCTGAATTCGACCACTCGATGCCACTGATGGCGCCATGGCCGATGACGGCGACGAATACGACGGAGAAGGCTCCTGCGGAGTCGAGTTTTGCCGGGGGGCGAAAGTCGCTTTCCACCCACTGATTGATGACGGCTGCCAGCCATGGCGGCAGAAAGGCGATCGCCCAGATGCCGCCGATGGAAGCGATCCGCGAAAGCCACGGAAAGTCGAAGTGCACATAGGCGTCGTTGGCCCATGTGCCGAACGGCGCTCCCATACTGCCGACCAACAGGGCGGTGACGGTGGCCGCAGGAAGGACCAGTGTCGCAGCGATTCCGGACAACCGGGTGGCGATCAGCCGGTCCGAGAGATAGATGAGAGCGGTCATGACCCCTGCTGCGGGCGCCATCACACTGATCGCCTCCCCGCCATCGGGCATGACGTCCCTGAACGCGAACCATGTCGCGATCCCGGCTGCGAGTCCGATCAGTGGGGCACCCACCCAGGCGCGCGTGATTCTCGAGAAGCGCAAAAGGAAGATCGGAGCCAGCCAGGCCGCGAACATGTTGGCCGCCATTCCGTTGGAGTAGCGGAAATTGACTCCTCCCACCATCAGGCAGAGCAATGCCAGGATCCCGAAGCCTATCGAACGCATCTGAGTCTTCCGTCATGATTTGGTATGCAACATGTTGCATATAATAGGCGGTCGGAAGGGGCCTCGCAATGATCACGTCACAGGCGGAAGACCATGTCGCTGAAGCACGTCATTCTCTCTGCACTCTCGGAGCAGTCCCTGAGCGGCTATTCGATCACGAAGGAGTTCGATCTCGTGCTGGGGAATTTCTGGCACGCTAGCCACCAGCAGGTTTATCGGCAGCTCGGGAGGATGGCCGACGAGGGGTTGGTGAGCTTCAGCCTCGAACGGCAGAGCGACAGGCCCGACCGGAAGGTCTATTCACTGACCGAAGCGGGCACCGAGGTGCTGGAGCGGTGGTTCGCCGAACCGACGCCGATGGCTGCAACCAAGAGTGTTCTGCTCGCGAAGCTCTACGCGTGTGACGACCCAGAAACAGTGCTGTCCCAAGTCGTCCGATTCCGGGATGATTGTCGCGCGGCTCTGGATGAATTCGATCGGATCGCCGGCAGGTATTATCCGGAACCGGTCGCGAAGATGGAGGACTGGAAGAAGCGGGCCTATCTGACTCTGCGATACGGGATTTCTCAGCGCAAAGCGCAGCTTGCGTGGGCCATGGAGGCCGAGCAGATCATTCGCGACATGGGGTGATCGCGTTCAGGTGGGTGCGGTCCGCCCGGAGCCGGCCGAGGAAAACAGCATCGTGGCCCGATGGACGTCCCCGCCATTTGTCCGCCTTCCCGCTTGCCGCCGCATTTCCCCGCTGCTGGCGCTCGCGCGAGCCCGAATTCCCGAAGCTCGGGGTCGGTCAAACGCCCCCCCCCGCGGTTTCGCCGGCGCCATGGATCCCCACATACTCCCGGGTCCACCCTTGGGGCCCCTTTGAAATCTCGCACCAACCGTGACACGGTACTCCGCTGCAGCCATCGTCTGCTCCGCCCTTTTCGCGGGCCTCCTCCACCCCGGTTCGGTCGTTGCTCAAGGCCCGACCGACTCGCTTCGGGCAGAGCTCCAGGCAGCCCGGGAGGCAGGGGCTCCCGACGGGATCGCATACGCCCACAACGACCTCGGTCTGGCGGCGCTTCGGGTGGCCGACTACGAGACCGCCGTGATGCACTTCGACAGCGCCCGGGTGCTCCGGTCTGCGCTCCCGGACACCATGGCGTGGGCCCGTGCCGCCAACAACCTGGGTGTGGCCCATCACCAGTGGGGTCGTCTCGAACCCGCGCTCGTCGCGTGGGAGGAGGCCGAATCGCTCTGGCGGGCGACCGGCAACGACCACGGCGTGGCCACCGTCCTCACCAACGTCGGTCGTCTCTACGACGTCTGGGGCGCCTACGGACGGGCGATCGAGAGCTTCGCGGAGGCGGTCCAGCATGCCCGTCGAGACGGCGAAGGCGCCCTCATCGGCTACGCGCTCCAGAGCCTGGGGACATCGCTGGTGAAGGTCGGAGATCTCGCGGGTGCCGCTGTTGCCTTCGACGAGAGCATGTCCGCCACCGAGTCGGTCGAACCCGACCAGGCGCGCTCGGCCAGAGCGCTCGTCCGTCTGGGTCGGGCCCGGCTGAGACTCGCGGAGGGCGACCCGGCCGGGGCGGTTCCGTTGCTGGAGGCGCTCTTCGACGGTCCTCCCGAGGAGGCCTTCACCGACCGGCAGGGGGAAACCCTCCTGGTGCTGGCCGATGCGCTCGCGAGCTCCGGGGACTCGGCCCGCGCCGAGGTGATCTACGAACGCGCGCTGGAGCTCGCCCGCGAGGCGGGGCAGTCGAGGCGGCGAATCCAGGCGCTGGAGGGCCTGGTCGCCCTGGACTCCGCCCGCGTGGATACCGAGGCCGCCGCCCGTCATCTGGCCGAGATCGCCGAACAGCGACGGCAGCTGATCGATCGCTCCACCGAGGAGCGGCTGGTCGCGCTGGACGCCCGCATGGCGACGGAACGCGCGATCCGCGACAACCTCACACTGCGCCGGGACCGGGACGTGGACCGGGCGCTGCTGGCGCGGCAGCGGCAGGTCGGGCTGCTCGGGCTCGGACTTCTGGTCTCGCTGGCCAGCCTCGTGGCCTTCGTGGCGTATGTGAACCGAACCGGACGCCGTCAGCGCACCGCACTCGAGGTTGCCAATGCCGAGCTTCGAGATGCGATGGAGCAGGTCCGCACCCTGAGGCAGATGATCCCGATCTGCGCCAACTGCAAGCGGATCCGAAGCGACGCCGGCTTCTGGGAGTCCGTCGAGTCGTACATGACCGAGCATGCGGGCGCGAGCTTCTCGCACAGCATCTGCGGAGAGTGCGGGCCAGAGCTCTACGGCGAGATGTGGGGCGAGTCGGACGACACGGAGCCGGGCTCGGCCTGACGCCGGATCCGACCTCCGGGGGCAGGCCCCGTGGGCGTCTGCTGCTCACCACTTCGGACCACCATGTCGGGCTCGCCGGCTCCGGTCGGGGCGTGTCTGAACCTCGACGCCCTCCCGCCCGTATGTGAGTGCAGTGGCATCGTGGCGTTCAGGACGCCACGCCACGAACGGAATCGTTCTCTCGAATCGGAGCCCCTGATGACTCGTCGTCTCGTCCGCCCCCTCGGCGTCGCCTTGGCCACGCTCGCCCTCCTGGCGCTTGCACCGCCCATCTCCGCACAGGATGGCCCCGGAGGCCGCGGTGCCTTCCAGATCGGATATCAGTCGCCCGACATCGACGCCTTGAACGGTGCGTTGACGGCCTCTGATCTACCAGCCTTCGACGAAGGCCTCATCACCCTCGGCGGCTTCGGGTTCGCCACCGTCGGGAAGCTCATCATCGGAGGAGAGGGGCACGGCTTTCTGCCCCGAGAGGAGGACACACCCGATGGTACGTACCGGACGCGCCTCAGCGGAGGGTACGGCCTCTTCAATCTCGGCTACGCCGCCTACTCGACGTCCAGGCTGGACCTCTACCCGATTTTCGGCGTGGGTGGGGGTGGCATGCAGTTGGACCTGATCGAGCGTGACAGCCCCGTCTTCGACGAGGTGCTCGACGACCCGGGCCGCAGTTCGCGGCTGACCAGCGAAACCTGGCTGATCTCCGCCGCGATCGGCGCCGATTGGCGCCTCGGGGATCGTGACCGCCAGGACCGGGACCGTCACGATCGCGGCCGAACCCGCGACGACGACGCAGGAGGGGGCGGACTCTTCGTCGGTCTCCGGGGCGGATGGATGTGGGCCCCGGGCGATGTGGACTGGGTGCTCGACGATCTCAACGATGTGGCGGCCGGCCCGGGCACGGCGCCGACCGGATTCTTCCTTCGCGTGTCGATCGGCGGCGGGGGCTGAGAAGGCTCCCGATCCGGCGCAGGTGGAGCGAACCGCAGGCGCGACGGTGGCGCGACGCACTCGGGCCGGACGCCCTCCCTCCCCGTCGGCAGCCGGCCCGAACTACATGTCGCCTCTGGTGAACTTCTGGGCCCTGAGGTTGTTGCGAACCTCGACCGTGTAGACGGCCCCGTCCGGGCCCACGGTCACGTCGTGGCCCCAGGAGAACTGTCCGGCTTCGGGGCCGTAGGAGCCCCAGTGCTCGAGCACCTCTCCGTCCAGCGACATGCGAAGGACATTGGCGTAGTGCGGGGGCTGCGGCGACATGTGCCCGCCGTCCATCACGAAGATCTCGCCGTCGTCGGTGATCTCGAGACCCCACGGGCGCGCCCATTCCTCGGGCTGCCACTCCTCGATGAACTCACCCTCCGAGGTGAAGACCTGAACCCGGAGGTTCGTGCGGTCCGCGACGTACACCCGGCCCTCGTCGTCGAGGGTGATCCCGTGCGGGAGATTGAACTGGCTGGGTCCGTCGCCCGGCTCACCCCACTCCATCAGGTAGTTGCCCTCGGCGTCGAACTTCACCACTCGGCTGTTGCCGTAGCCGTCCGAAACGAAGAACTCTCCGTTGGGAGCGATCACGACATCCGTCGGCTGGTCGAAGTGCGATTCATCGAGTCCGGCCACGCCGTTTTCGCCGAGGGTCATGAGGAGCTCGCCCTCCTGCGAGAACTTGTAGACCTGATGGGTCTGCGTGTCCGTCACCCAGACGTTGTCCTCCGGGTCGACCTCCAGACCGTGCGCGTTGACGAACATCCCCTCGCCGAAGGAGGTGATCATCTCGCCGGTCTCGGGATCGAGCGCCATGATCGGGTGCTCGTCGCCCCGATGGAAGACCCACACGCGACCCTGCGAATCGACGTCGACTCCCGCGGCCTCGCCCATCTCGAAGCCCTCGGGCAGCGACGGCCAGCCGGCGACGACCTGGTAGGCGGCGGGCATCGCGTCCTGCGCGCTCGCCATGTCGTCGGCCGGTGCGGCTTCGGCCGAAGCGTCGTCGGCGGCGCCGCCGCACGCGGAGAGGGAGAGCGTCGCGCAGAGGAGTGAGGGAATGGCGTATCGCATCGTGGCTCCGGCCTCGGAGGGTTCGGGAAACTGCACAGAAGGCCGAAGCTGCGCCGCCGAGGCGTCATCCGCAAGCCCATCGATCGGCTCGACCTCGACGCCTGCGCGCTACGGCTCGAGATCCTGCGACGGAACCTGGTGCTGGTGCGCGTCTCCGAGGCTCTGGTCGCCCGCGGGCTCCCCGGAGGCCCGGCGCTGAACGTCCCGGAGTTCCACGCGTTCCCGCCGCATGGCTTCGGGCGCGGAGGCCAGCGCCCTCGGCAGCCGGCGCCTGATGATCCAGCCGCCCGTTCCCGCCACGGTGAAGGACGCGATCCCGACGAGCCCCCAGAAGGCGCCCCACAGCCCCCGCTCCGCAAGAGTCGTCGCCATCAGGGGCATGACGAAGCGGGTGAGGCTCTCGGCGGCGAAGGCCGCCAGCAGGCCCACGTACGACCAGCTCATCCAGGTCGCGTGGGCCTCCATCCAGTTGGTCCGGGGTCGGCGAAGGAGCACCGTGCCCATCCCGAGGCTCAGCGTCACCAGCGCCACGATGGCGAAGATGTGGAAGGGTCCGAAGGTCCCGGTGAGCCGGTAGATGAACAGGGCCGAGACCGCGAGCCCCAGCATGCAGACCGCGTAGAGGTGGCCCCACGTCCGGTGCCAGCGGGTTCCCTTGTCCAGGAGGACCACCAGAGCCCCGAATAGGATCGCCAGAAAGGAGAAGACCGTGTGGACGACGCCGAGTGTGCTCATGCCCGAAGATACGTGCGGAGGCTCCGGAAGATTCAGGACGGATCGGGGACCCGACTCGGTTCCTGGTGTGTCCTCCGAAGGATCCGCCGGCCCACTTCACGATCCTTGACCACGCCCCCGTTGCGCACCGAAGTTGCCGAGATCCGCGCACTCGCCCCCCCGTCCGGGAGTCCCCGATCCGCCCGAGAGCTCCTCTCCTGATTCTTCTGCTGGCCTTCGGCGGGTGCGGCGGGGAGGCCGGATCTGGCGTCGACTCCGCGTTGGCAGCGTCGTGGGACCTCGAGTTGCTGCACGAGATCGGCTCGATCGACGATCCGGATCAGACGCTTACGCGGGTGACGACGGTACGTCTGGCCGAGGATGGACGCCTTCTCATCGGGCAGCCCGAGGACGCGCAGGTCCGCGTCCATGCGCCCGACGGGAGCTTCCTGAACATGATCGGGCAGGGCGGCGAGGGGCCCGGGGAGGTCGGCCGATTCGGTGACTTCGGGCTGCGCGAGGGCGGCATCTGGCTCCACGATGCCGGCAACCAGCGCATGTACCACTTCCGCATCGACGGCACCTTCGTCGACGGGGAGCCGTGGGCGCAGGTCGTCGAGCGGGTCGACCCCGTGGCTTTCCTGTGGGGCATCGCCGGTCTCACGCGGGCTCCCGACGGCTCCGCGATCGTGACGCCGGGCTTCAGCGTGCGTCCTGGAGACGCCCAGCGGGCCGAGTCGATCCTTCGGCGTATCCCGGTTCGGCGCATGACGTCGGGCGAGGTGGGGGACACCGTCTTCCTGAGCGCGAGCCCCTATGCGACGGAGGCGCCCTCGGGCGCTGTGGCCGTCGTCTCGTCGAGCGCCCTGACGGCGACCGGCCCCGATGCGGAGCGTATCTTCTGGGTGCACCGGACGACGGAGGGTAATCCCGAGCCCGGGCAGTTCGAGGTCGGTGCGGTGTCGGTCGAGGGGGACACGCTGTTTTCCCGCACGTTCAGCTACGAGCCGATCCCCGCGCCGCGCGCTCGTCTTCGTGAGGAGTACCTCGGCGCACGTAGCGAGGCGGTGCAGGAGCGCATTCGGGACCGGCTCTGGGTGCCGGAGACCTATCCTGCGGTGAGTACCAGCGCGGTGACCTCGGACGGTCTCTACTGGATCGGTCGCGAGCGGGATCAGGAGCCACGCACGTGGTGGGGCCTCGACCCCGACACCGGCGAGCACGTGGCCATAGTGAGGCTGCCCGAGTCGGAACGGATCCTGGACCAGCGTGGTGACGTGCTCGTGACGCGGCGCGTCGACGAGTTCGACGTGCCCTACGTCCGCCGCTACCGGATCATCCGATGAGAGGGAGAAGGCTGGTCGCCCTGGGGATCGTGGTGTGCGCCGCCTGCGGGGGCGAGGGCGCGGGCGGGGATGCCGCACCGGAGACGGCAGCGTCGTGGGACCTCGAGTTGCTGCACGAGATCGGTTCGATCGACGAGCCCGACGACGCGCTCACGGATGTCGGCGAGGTGCGACTGCATCCCGACGGGGCACTCTTCATCGAGCAGCCCGACGACGAGAACATCCGCATGTACGCGCCCGACGCGACCTTCATGGGTACGATCGGAACACGCGGCGAAGGACCCGAGGAGATCGCACGCCTCGCGACCTTCGGGCTGCACGGGGATACGGTGTGGGTCCACGACGCGCGCGGGTTGGCGATCCATCGCTACCTGCGAGACGGCACCTTCCTCGAGCGCGTCCGATGGTCGCCGGAACAACTTCCCGGCGAGGGAAGGATCCGGTACATGCTTCGCACCAACCGCGGCATGCACCTCTACCGCGACGGTACGAGTCTGGTCGAGCCGGCCGCCCTGGTCCCGATCGAGATGGGCGCGGGAGGTGAGCCGCGGCCGGGGCCCGATCCCGCGGGTGCTCCGGGTGGAGACGATATCCACGTCGTCTCCTATCGCCCGGCGGGTTCGGTCGTCTCGACCGGGCCGAAGCAGATGCGGTCGGCCAGGTCGGCGATTCCATCGGCGAGGGCGAGCATGGCGGGCCGCTCGGCGAGGCAGTCGGCCTGGACGGTGGCGTTGCGTCGCTCGCCGTCGAAGTAGACGGAGATGGACACCGGATCGTCGTCCGGGTTGTCGGTGCGGCAGTGGCCGGCGGCGGCCTCGGCGTGGGCCGCCCGGACCCGCGGGACGAGAGCGGCCAGGTCGTCACGATCGACCTCTGCCCGGCACAGGAGGAGTTCTTCGTCCCACCCGACGAAGTCGAGCCCCTCGGTGGCGGTGAAGAGCGTCGTCTCCGTGAGCGGGACAGGACGCGCCTCGGGCAGGGTGCCGCGAAGGAGCTCGTCGGTCCTGCCGACGTTCATGCGGACCATGTACCTCGGGCTGAAGGGCTCCTCGCGCACGACGGGTTCGGGAGCCGGGCGCTCCTCGCGCATCGCTCTCAGCGCGAACACGGAAGCGACGCCGAGCACGATCATTCCGACCGCCGCAAAGGTGCGGCCTCTACCCGACAGTCCGAGCGCCAGGGCGATGCCGGCGGCCGCGCCCACCGTTCCGCCGACCATGAGGCCGCCGAGCGCGTCGGCGATCTGATCCCAGCCCATACCCGTGGGAGGCACGAACACACGGACGTAGAGGCCGCCGAGCAGGGCCCCCGACACCAGCCCCAGGCCCCCCAGGAGCAGCCCCCAGCCGATGGAGGAGACCACGCCGGGTGCACGGCCGGAGCCGGCGCTCGGATCGCGGCCCGGGTCCTGAAGGGTCATTCGTCGGTCTCCGGACGTTGAAGGTCACCCGCGGAGGGGCAGGAAACCCGGTCGGCATCCACCGTCCGCCTGGCCGGTTCGCGCGACTCGCCCGACCCCCGACCTACCACCCCCCACCTCCGCCACCACCTCCGCCGCCACCGGAGGAGCCACCACCACCACCACCTCCGCCCGAGCTGCTGCTCGGAGGGGGGCTCGAAGCCGACGAGAGCGTGCTCGAGAAGGCTCCACCCAGCGACGACGTCATTCCGGAAAGGCCCGAGGCGCCTCCGCCACCGTACCACCCCAACGCCTCGCTGCCGGTGCGCTCTGCGGTGGCTCCGGCTGCGACCACCCCCGCGAACTGCTCCGCCCAGCGATTCTCGACCCCGAGGGCGACGGCGTAGGGCAGATACCGCTCGAACAGCTCGGGGGTGCGCTCGGGTTCGGTGAGACGGTCCATCCGGTCGGCCTCCGCGGCGGTGAGAAACCGTTTGAAGCCCTCGAGTCGGTCGAGCACGCCTCGGCCCCGGAGCGTCGGGCGCTCGAGAAGGTGGTAGAACACCACGTTCACCGATCCGAGCGCCACCGTGGCGAGAACCAGATGGAGGGGCACGCGGGTGACGAGCAAGGCTGCGACCACGATCTCCGCGACGACGAACGGCGTAGCGAAGAGGGTGAGGAAGACGGCGGGTGCGATGGCGCTCAGCCCGCCCCCCCGGAAAACCGAGATCCACAGCGTCGACACACGCCACGCGAGAGTCGCGGTGCCGAGTGTCCAGAAGGTCAGCCAGACGCCCAGAAACCAGGCTTCGGGGGCCACCGAGAAGCGATCACGCCAGGCGAGCAGGGCGAACCCCATCAGGCTGAAGGCGAGGCCGGCGGCGAACCATCGCCGGTTGAGCACGAAGTAGCGCTTCTCGAGCTGCAGTCCGAGCCGACGCCTGAGGCCGTTTCGCGCGGCCTGCATCGTGGAGGAGTGCTTCGCCTCCAGGTCCAGGCTCGTACGTGACCCGAGCAGCGTACCGAAGAGCGATGCCTCCTCCGTGGGCAACCCGTCGCCGGTCGCACCCTCGGTGCGCTGAAGCCGCCACCCCGATGCCAGCTTCTCGATTCGGAGAAGGCCTCGGACCGCGAGATTCACGACGGTGGCGGTGAGCTGAGCGTTCTGGTACCCGCGGTTCTCGAGATAGCCGAGCGCCGCCGGCGAGTAGCCCTCCGGCGGTTCGTATCGGACCTGGATCGGGTCCCTCTCGGGGTCGCGCCCGACCGAGACCCACAGGAGCAGGTAGAGGAGGATCACGAGGAAGAGGACGACTCCGGCATCGATGTAGCCGCCCCAGTCCATCCGGAACCAGGCGGCCTGCTGCGCCTCCGTGGCGGGGCGCACGATTCCGGTGGGGAAGGTCACCCGCACCGTGAGCCCCTCGCGCGGCCCCAGCCCTTCGGTGGTCGCGACACTCACCACATCGGTCGAGGGCTCGAACGACACCCGCGCATCCGATTCCGTCGAGCCTTCCGGACCCGTCCAGGCCTCCAGCGTCAGGGAATCTGCCGCGACCTCCCTCGGGAAGGAGATCCGGGCGGTCGCGCTCTCGATGGGGTAGCCCCATCCATTGCCCGTCACGTTCCAGTAGAGCTGGTCGGACGTCTCGCCGTGATCGATCCAGCGAGATGTGGAGTAGCGGATCGAGTACCGATGGACGCCGTCCTCGAGGAAGACATCGGCGTCGCCGATCCTCACCCGGACCCCTCCGCGGCCGTTCGCGCCTCCGATGCGTTCGAGGGTCCAGGGCTCGGGCGCGCCTCCCCTCGTCACGTCCAGCACCTCGAAGGGTGCCTCGATCCTCCCGAGCCCGCTCGATCGCGGAAAGCTGGTGGGGAAGTCCCGGTAGATTCCCCGGCGGATCTCCCGTCCGAGCGCGCGGACCGTGATGTCCTCGGTCACGACGAGCCGATTCCCGTCGACGAGCTCGATCTGCACGTCGTAGGCCAGGATCTCCTCGCGGTCCTGAGCCCAGACGGGAGCGACGGGTCCGCCGACGAGCAGCAGGGCGACAACGACGACCGCCTTCAGGAGCCGGCCCGCCCGGGTGGCACCGATACGGGTCACCATGTCGTCCGCATTTCGAGACCCATCGCCTGCCGGATGGCCGGGGGTGTCCGACACGACACGACTCCCCTCAGACCCCGGGATCTGCCGACTCGGCGGCGATGCGCCTCACGTCGAGTGCGAGCCCCGGAGTCGGATCCGCGCCCGGCACCACGTCGACGACCACCCGGGCCACCGAGACCCCGACGCAGGCGATCGAGACCGCGGGCCATCCGGGATCGGGGCGGGACTCTGGGGCACCGGCCCCGGGTGCCTGGGTCATCGTGGCTCTCCGTCGGGAGGGATCATCGGAACCTCGGGGAGCGAGGTCACCGGCGGCACGGCGAATCTCCACGCGGCTCGCCGAGCTGGCCGCCGGTATCCTCACCGGGCTCAGGCTGGGGCCTGAGGACGCCTGCGTCAAACACGGGCGTGTCACGGGCGGGCACCGGGCCCGCGAGCTCGAAGGGGAGGCCGGGATTGCTCGCGACCGGGCCCGGCGGAGGACCCGCGTCCCAATGCGTCAGCCGCCGCCGATTCGCAGGACGTCGACCGCCACCTCACCGAGCTCTCCGACTCGGACCCCGACGACCAGATCCCGAAAGGCGTCGCGAGGCACGAACCCGTCCGGGAATTCGAGCACGCCGGCATACGTCCCGTCGTCCCGGAACACGTCCCATGCGGGCGAGTCGGTGAGGGCCGCCGTCGGAATCGGGGACGCGGCGTCGTCGAGTCCGATCCCACGCCGCACCAGGACGATCCCCTCGAGACCGTCCACGATCTCGCCGGTCAGCGGGAGCGTTTCGGCGAAGCGCATCTCGGCGATGCTCTGACGCATCACCTGCTCGTCCACGCGAGAGAGCGGGGCCTGGCCACGGTTCGCCACGAAGCGCTCCAGCGTCTGCGACCTCACGAGCGACCGGACATCATCCGACACCGGTCGAGCGGGACCCGTCGAGCGCGACGCGAACGGGTCCACCTCGCCCGTGGACGGATCGAGCACGTCGAGCCGATACCGGTCGCTACGGGAGAACAGGATCTCCCCGCCGGCGCGCGAAACCCAGTGCAGTTCGGGCTGAAAGACGACGGGCCCCGAATCCGCGGAGGGCATCCCTGACGATCGCCGAAGCGTCGGAAACCGCTTCAGCACCTCAGTGTCTCCCGACCTCCCGAGACGTACGAGACGCTGCGCGCCGACGTAGGAGCGCGCTCCCCGTCGGGTGAAGGGGAACGGCTCGACCTCGATCAACAGATCGTCGCCCGCAACGGCGATCCGGCGCGGGATCCCGTCTCGAGTCAATGGCCACGCCGCATCCCAGTCGACACCTCCCCGCATGTAGACCGTGATGCGGGAGGTTCCCGGATCGTACACGGCAACCCGCCCTGAACCGGCGGCGAGGACCGACGGCCGGATCAGTTCACCGGGACCCCGGCCGCGACCACCCAGAGCACCGAGCGGCCGAAGGTCGACATCGAACTCGTAGATCGTCGCGGCCTGGCTGTCGAGCACGTAGATCCGACCGTCCGACCCGAATCCGACGCCCTCGGGCGGCACGGAACCGAAGGGCGTCGCGCCTCCGGTCGATGAAGCCACACGCTCGACCGACCACGGAAGGAGCTCCGGCGCCTGGGCGTGCAGGGCAGGCGTCGTACAGACGACCGAGACCGCTACGGCGAGTGCGCCCGGGAGGCGCCCGAGAGCCGACGCTGTCCTGCCGGGGCGGACCCGCGGACCGGGATGAGTCATGGGCCGGACCTTCGCGGAGGTCGGGCGCGTCAGATCGTGAGCCTGAGGTGGGACGCCGACACCTCGGACGACGCCTCACCGGACATGCAGTCGAGGCAATCGGCCGCGTCGGCGACCGCGTCCGAGCAGGCGGCGAACGCCACATGCACATCTCCCGGGGCCGCGATCGCGCCGAGATAGACGGACCCGCCACACCGCTCCCCGACGTCCTGCGTCATGACCTGCGCCCGATCGCCCGGTGCTGTCGGGGTACGATCCGCCTGGACGGAGAGCATCATCGCGACGGCCAGAACGGCCGCCGGCACCACAACCCGATCTCGCTGCGACGGGCGTCGAATCGGGCGGGCGATACACCACACACCCAGCGCGAGGGCGTCCTCGACGGCGCACGCGGCGAAGCGAAGCACGCCCGCCAGACGCGTCGAGGTCGATGCGTGCGCAGCTCGCCACAACCATCGATAGCTCGCGATCACCTCGCGAATCCGGGATCCGAGCCACTCGGGAATCACGAAGCGCCTCCGTGAGCATGCGACTCCTGCAGCCGTGCCGAAGCCGCGCTGTGCACGAGGCTCAACTCCTTCACGGCCGTGCTGAGTTCCTCACGACCGGCGTGCGTGATCGCGTAGGTCTTGCGGCGAGGATCTTCGTCGTCGGGCGGATCCGCCCGTTCGATCAGTCCGGACGACGCGAGGTCCTTCAGGACTCGGTACAGCGTCCCCGGTCCGAGCAGCACTCGGTCTTCCGTGAACGTGGCGACATTCTCCGCGATCCCGAGGCCGTGTTGCGGCTTGCTCGCGAGCGCAATGAGTACGTACAGCGATGCTGGACCCGACCACATGATATCCTCCCTGGATATATCTGACTCTGATATAGGCGCGGGATCCCGGCCGCGCAATGCCGTTCGCGAGACCGGCACCGGCCGGCCGCTGCCTCTTGCGATACATGTCCGCCCTAGATATATCCGATGCAGATAATACACGGGAGGCCGACATGGATGTGCAGTCTGGGCGTAGGGGTGGCATCGGGATGGACCTCGCTACCGATCCGGGTGTGGTGGGAGGCCTCAAGGCGGGGGTCGCGCGGATCCTCGAGGGAACGGACCCGGATTTCGACGATGCGGTCCAGGATGGTTGGGTCGTCCTCATGCGTCAGCGGCACGTGCGCTCGCCCATCTCGCTCGCGTTCCACGCGGGGCGTTCGGCCGCGATGGAGATTCTGCGCCGCAGGAGGCGCACTCTTTCGTGGACGCCTCTGGAGACCGTCGCGGATCGGGTCGGCGCTCCGGAGGCGTCACGGACTCCCTTCCTGCGGGCGCGGCTCGAGCAGGCCCTGAGCGAGCTTCCGCCCGGACAGCGGCGCATCTTCATCCGCACCACGATTCTCGGGTACCCACTCGTCGAGGTCGCCCGCGAGGCGGGGCTTCATCCGGGTTCGGCGAGGAGCCAGGCGTGGAAGGCGAGGCGGCACCTGAGGCGCGCGCTCGCCGACCTCGACCCGCGGCGGATCGGTGATCGGGACGGCGTCCGACTCGCGAGCTAGGGGCTGTTCAGCCGGAACAGGGCGTATCCCCCCGGCGTGAACACGCCCTGGTGGGTGGGCGCGGACGTCTCGTGTCCGTCATCGAGGGCGTCGAGGCGCCGGCCGAGCGAAGTCCGCCGGGGTGGGTCCCCGTCCTCCTTGACCTCCGACCGAGCGGACCCGCACGTTGCGCGTCCTCCCACATGGGGTCCCACGAGCGGCGCGCCCAGGAGCCATCACGCGCCGTGTCCTCCCACATCCAGACAAGATGAGATTCGTCCGAGCCGCACTGATCGTCTTCCTGGTCTTCGGCGCCGCCGCGTGCCTCGACGACTCCATCACCGGCGTGCGTGACCTCGCCATCGAACTGGAGGTGTCACCCGCCTCCGCGATGGTCGACGACTCGATCACGGCCAGCTGGGTCGCGACCGGTTCCGGGCTCCAGGGCGTGATCGTCGACTGGGGCGACGGACTGCTCGACTCGATCCCGCTGGGCGGATTCGCGGTAGAGGCGGAGCAGCTGGTGCGGCACGCATACGCCGTGAGCGGGACCTTCACCATCACGGCGCGCGCCGAGGACCAGACCGGCTTCCGCTCGGCATCGGCGACCGTCGAAATCAACTGACGGTTCGGCGTCACACGCGAGCTGCCCCGCCCCCCGAGACGGCCCTCCGCCTCCCTGACGCGATCGAGAGATTTCTTGACCATCGGGTGAGAGAGGCCGTACGGTGCGCGAAATTCGTGAAGGGGACGTGCTGGTTCCATGACTCGTGTAACGATTCGGAAGCAGCCAAGCCGAAGGGATGGCCAGCGCGGGCATCTCACTCGGCACCCGCGCCGGAGGTCGGACGCCGACGCGCCCCGGAACTCTCTCCAACAGGAGGTTCGTTATGCGGCTCGACGTTCGAGGAGAAGGAGATGGACACAGGCGTGATCGCCTGTGTGGCTGGCGCGGGGCAGGGGTGCTGATTCTGGCACTCTTCGCCCTGTCCGCCGGCCCGGCAGCCGCCCAGGAGGCGGGACGGATCACCGGCACGGTCACCGACCCATCCGGCACACCCCTTTCGGAGGTCCAGGTCTACGTGGTCGGGCTCCAGCTCGGTGCGATCAGCCGCGCCGACGGTCGATTTCTCATCCTCAACGTCCCCGCCGGTGAGCACACGCTGCGCGCGGAGCGGATCGGTAGGAGCGCGGGCGAGGTCGAGGTGACGGTGGCGGCCGGTGAAACGGTCACCAACGACTTCGTGCTCCAGTCCCAGGCGCTCGGGCTCGACGAGATCGTGGTGACCGGCACCGCAGGGGCCGCCCGCCGCCGCGAGGTCGGAAACTCGATCACGCAGATCAACATCGAGGACATCCCGGACCGGCCGACGGCCGTGTCGGACCTGCTCCAGGGATCCGCCCCCGGAATCGAGCTCACGGGCGGCGGCGCCCAGCTCGGCCAGGGTCGGCAGATCCGGCTGCGCGGGAACTCGTCGATCTCCATGACGAACCAGCCGATCATCTTCGTGGACGGCATCCGCATGATGGACGGCGCCTTCCCCCGCGTCCGCTCGGCCGCAGTGGCCCCGCAGGGTCGCGGCGCTCAGATCACGGCGAGCCCGCTGGACAACATCAACCCGAACGACATCGATCGCATCGAGGTCATCAAGGGGTCCGCGGCGACGACACTGTACGGGACCGAGGCCTCGGCCGGCGTGATCCAGATCTTCACCAAGCGGGGGTCCCGCGGCGCACCGGTCTGGACGGTCGAGACGCAGCAGGGCACCGGGTGGGCCCGGCAGTATGGGGTCAACGGCGTCAACTTCATGAACATGGAGCACTTCCTCCGCAGTTCATGGTTCGGGGGCGGGTACGACGGGGGGGAGTTCGGTCGCGCCTGCATCACGGACGGCCAGGGAGACAACGAAGCGTCCCCCGCCTTCGACGAGACGACCCAGAACGCCCGCTGGGAGGGTGTGAATCCGTCCGCGAACGGAGACTGCCGCTACCCCGGTGCGCAGTGGTACCAGAACTACAACGTGTCCGTCCGCGGCGGGAATCAGTCCCTCCAGTACTTCCTCTCGGGTGGGTATCAGGACGACACCGGCATGCTGCCGCTCGATGAACAGCAGAAGTACAATCTGCAGGCGAACTTCACGATGGCGCCGATCGAGAATCTCCAGCTGCAGTGGACCACCGCACTGAACAGCCAGAACGTCGTGAGCACGCCGTCGGGCAACAATCTGTCCGGCCTCGAGCTCCAGGCGATGCGGCAGGAGCGCGGCTACTTCTCCGGCGACGGGGATCCGCGCGAGATCGCGCAGGCCCTCGACTACGACTTCCAGCTCGCGGTCGAGGGTGTGACGTCGGGGCTGACGGTCACCTTCACCCCCACGGCGGACCTCACCAACCGGCTCACGGTCGGCTACGACTACCGCCAGCAGGAAGCTCGGAACCTCATGCCGCTAGGCTTCTGGGAGTTCCCGGAGGGTTCGCTCACCACGGATGTGTTCCAGAAGCGTCTGCTGACGTTCGACTACACCGGCACCTACCAGTTCGACATCAACGACGGGCTGCGGTCGTCCGTATCGTGGGGCGGTCAGGCGATCGGAAACGACCTTCGTCAGGTGACGGCCGGGGGCAACAACTTCCCCGGTGCCGTCGAGCCGACGGTGAGTTCCGCCGCGGTACGGATTTCCGAGGAGTCGCGTCAGAAGGTCTGGAACGCCGGGTTCTTCGCCCAGAACGTGCTCGACATCACGGACAAGTACTTCCTCACGACGGGGGTCCGGGTCGACGGAAACAGCGCCTTCGGTTCGGGCTTCGGTCTGCAGGTGTATCCGAAGATCAGCGGAACGTGGATCATCTCGGACGAGGACTTCTGGCCCGAGAGCTTCGGCTCGGTCAAGCTCCGGTCCGCCTTCGGTACATCCGGCCGCGCGCCCGGCACCTTCGACGCGGTCCGCACGTGGGATCCGGTCGGATTCGTCGGAAACCCGGCCTTCCTCCCGCAGAACCGCGGGAATCCCGATCTCGGTCCTGAGGTCACGCGGGAGTTCGAGGTCGGCTTCGACGCGACGTGGATGGACGCCCGCCTCTCGGCGGACTTCACCTACTTCCGTCAGCGCACCGAGGATGCGCTGATGAACGTGTCGGCGATCCCGTCCCTCGGCTTCTCCGCGAGTCAGCTCGAGAACGTCGGGACGCTCGCGAACAACGGTCTCGAGCTCCAGCTCAATGCAGCGGTGGTCGAGGGTGCCCAATGGGGCCTCGATCTCGGTCTGGGCATCGCCACTACGCGTACCGAGGTGATCGACCTCGGTGGAACCGAGCCGTTCAATGCCCTCAGCGGTCGAATCGCGGAAGGGCAGCCCGTTCCAGCGGCGTGGGACGACCGTCGGGTCGCGAACCCCGACGAGATCGCCGACTTCGAGTACATCGACGAGGACGGCGACGGGGTGCCCGACGAGCAGTTCATCGGGCCGAAGTTCCCGACGCACTTCCTGACGCCGAGCCTGGAAGTGAGGGTGCCCGGCAACATCCGGCTCAACGCCCGTGGCGAGTACCGCGGTGGAAACTTCGTCGAGGTCAACCCGATTCCCATCGGTCGCTCGGTGCGCTCGCCGCTTTGCTTCCCGTATTACGTGGATCCGGCGAACTCGACCGAGCTGCGGGACGGAATTCCCGCGATCTGGCGTGAGCGCTGCACTCCGGGGGACGCCGACGACTACTGGTTCGACGGCGACTACTTCAAGCTCCGGAGCGTGAGCGCGACGGTTCCGGTGAACTTCGCGTTCCCGACCAGCATCTCGAACGCGACGCTCACCATGACGCTCCTCAACGCCTTCGACTGGTACCGCGAGATTCCGTGGTACGACGTCGAGCTCTCGCCCGACGCGGGTTCCGGCATCGCCGGTGAAGGCTTCGCGAATGCATCCGAACGGACGCCGGCTCCGGCCACGTTCCGAATCTCCCTTCGTGTCACCTTCTGAGGAGGCGTCGACCATGAATTACAAGCCAATCAGGAAGACGCTCGGAGTGACGTGTGGCGTCATGATGCTGACGCTCTCGGCGACGGCGTGCGACGTCACGAATCCGGGTCCCATCCAGGATGAGTTCCTCGGAGACGAGGCAGCCCAGATCGGGCTGATCAATGGTGCGATCCGCTCGATCGTCAACGGATACACCGACCGCGCATTCGACATGGAGCTGATCGCCCGGCAGATCTATCCCGGCGGGCAGATCGGAGCGTGGGGCAACCCGGTTCACATCCATGCCGGGAACGTCGAGGACCTGTACGGAGCGAACTTCACCGCTCTGCATCAGGCTCGCTTCATCGCGGAGACCGCCATCCAGCGGTTCACGTTGGCCGAGGCGAGCGCCGAGCGGATGTGGGGGGCCCACCTGTGGGCCGGGTTCTCGTACCGGATCCTGGGTGAATGGTGGTGTGACACGGTGCTTCCGAGCACCGACCCGACCAGCACGGAACCGTCCGAGTACTTCCCGGACACGACGGAGCCGTACTTCGAGCGGGCGGTGTCGTCGTTCACGTCGGCGCTCGGCTTCGCGGAGACGCAGGAACAGCGGGATGCCGCATACGCGGGTCGTGCCCAGGCCAACCTCTGGCTGGGCAACTGGCAGGCGGCGTTCGACGACGCGGCGCTGGTGAGCGACGGATATCTGGAGCAGCTCGACCAGGACGAGTCCGAGTCCGGGCTCTACAACTACCTGTGGGAGGCCAACAGCGGCACGTTCCGATCGTACACGACGAAGTTCACCTTTTACGAGGACTACTACCTCGAGACGGGTGATCCTCGTGTGCGGTGGGGTACCGACCCGGCGTACGACCTCGCGGTCGGAAGTCTCTCGGGCTTCGGACCCGTGCCGTACAAGCCGATGCTCAAGTACACCTCGCGCAACGACGACGTGAACATCGCGAGCGCGGACGAGATGCGGCTGATCCAGGCCGAGGCCGTGCTGCGCGGCGCGTCGAGCGGTACCATCGGCGAGGCCATGGCTCTGATCAACGGGGTGCGGACCGCGAGTGTTGCGGACGTGACCGACGAGGACGGATACGTCACCGCAGGAAGCACGCCGCTCGAGCCGTGGACCGCCGCGACCGAGGAGGAGGCCTGGACCTACCTCAAGCGCGAGCGCCGGATCGAGATGTGGCTCGAGGGTCGGGCCGCGGCGGACGAACGCCGCTGGAACGAGACCAACGCTCCGGGCGCGCTGGACCTCCCCGACTGGGAGGACCCGAGTCACCCGGGCTACACGCCGCTCTTCACACAGTACGAGCGGGGCCCGTTCTGCTTCGACATTCCTCAGAGCGAGCGGGATCGGAACCCGAACGTGCCGGGAATCGGCGGGTGATCGGTCGAGGGATCTGATCGATCCTCGAAGTCATGAGCGGGGTGGGGACTTCGGTTCCCACCCCGTTCTTGCTGGGTCCGGAGGCGGTATGGATGGAGAGCCACCCGGACCGACACGGATGGAGAACCGCCCGCCCCGACACGCCCGGAGGAGTGCCCCGTCAGGCGGCTCACCGCTCCTGGCCGCCTGCGTGTCGGGCGAGCGAGGGACTCAGCGACCCATCCCCAGGCCCAGCGGAATCCCCATGCGAAGGAGCAGGGGGCCCTCGACGTCGTCGGTGGCCGATCCCTCCGTGTCCATGATCTGAAGCAGCAGGATCGTTGCCCCGCCGATGAGGCCACCGACCAGGAGGCTCGACATCACGGGGTCGAACTCACGCCGCTCGATTCCGAGGATCTGGGCATTTGGGACGCGGATCAACTGCCCCACGTCGCTGTACAGCCCCGGCTGGCCCTCGGTCTGGCGGAGAGGCACCCGGACCATCAGCGCGCCCGGTTCGGCACGCTCGAGTCGGCCGAGGATGCTCGGCGCCGCGTCGTCGGTGAGGTTGGTCACCTCGGCGAACTCCACGGCTCCGGCACGGCTGACGACGAGGCGTATGTCCTCCCCCACGGGCGGGGCGGGCTCGACTTCGGCGGGGTGATACGTGTAGCACCCCGAGGCCGCGGTCACGGCAACGAGGAGGGCTACGGACGTTCGGGACCGTGTTCGGCCGCGGGGAGCTGCTGAACGAATGCGCGGACTCTTCAAGGAGTACTCTCCTGTCGCAGCGTGTGTATCGTCGGGATGGGGCAACCGATCGGAGGATGCACGGTAGACGGCGCGGCCGACCCCGGGCAAGCCCGGATGCGTCGCGCCTGTGCGTCGCCCGTGCCGGACGTTCGCGAGACGGGCGTCGCGCTCGTGCCGGAGAAGCCTCGTGCAGACCGCGGGAGGAACGTCGTGATCGACGAGCGGCGGGTTGCACGGAGATGGGTCTCCCGACGGGCCGGGTGCCTTGCCCGCCGGGAATTCGTCTCCGTCGCGCGTGCATGCCAGAGCGATACGACTTCGGATCCGACGCCCGTTCACCAGGACCGCGCGCACCCTCCCACCGGCGTGGCCGCGGACCCTGTTCGTTCCGGTCGGCCCGACGTGGTGGCGGAGCGACGTCCGGGTGTCGGGAGGGTGTTCCTCTCGCCGTCGCGCTTGAGCTGGTGTGGGTGGCCGAGCACCCCACGCCTCCTACCTCCGACGTCCGACCACCACCTCGCCGGAACTGCGGAGGATCCCGATCACCTGGTCCGGGTCGGCGGGGTCGAAGACCCACGCCTGTCCCTCCATGGGCGCGGGGATCGTCTCGACCCACTCGAGTACCGAGCCCATCTCGGGGACCTCGAGCACGTAGAGCGCCGGTTCGTCGTGACCCGTCACGTACAGCCGCCCGTCGGCGCCCCAGTTCCCACCCGAGGCGCTGTTCGGAGTGAATGCCTCGACCAGCTCGACCGGGTAGGCCCACGCCCCGGTGCGATTCCAGTCGTTGTCGAAGCGCACGAGGGTGGACCACTCGGGGCCTCGTCCGGGGATGCCGCTGTAGTTCCCGTAGTGCGCAAAGTGCAGCCACCACGCATCGTCGTCCCGAATCGCCCAGGTCAGGGAGCCACTCTGGATCCCGAAGCTTCGGGACTCGATGTGCTCGAGCGTCTCCGTATCGAAGACCTCGAGCGAACTCAGCATCGGGATACCGGGATGGTTCGAGTGGGCGCACACGAGTCTCGCCTCGACCACCAGACAGGAGTTGAGGTGCACGATCGGTCCGTCGACTTCACCCTCCCATACGGCCACCCGCTCGCCAGTTTCGCGGTCGTACTTGGCGATGACTCGATTGCCGACCGGGTAGATGAACCGCGCGTCGGCCGCTACCCCCTGCCGCCCCTCCGGCGCGCCGTACCTGCGCACCTCCTCGAAACCTCGCGCCGAGACCGGCGGCGGGGCGAGCCGTTGACCCCATGGCGCGCGCGGCAGGCGGTCGCTCTCCGGACGCACCAGTTCCCGTTCGGCCCGCGAGACGACCTGTCCGTCCGCGGGCATGGCGTTCAGACTCGGCACCGCGATGAGCCAGGCCGCTACCACGAGGCGCACGACCGGACGGCCGAGTGCGCCTGCCGTCGGTCGTTCCAAACCACGCATCCGCCGCCGGGTCATCGTGACACCTGGACGCCGAATGTGGCCCACCAGCTGTACGACTCACGCTCGTGGATCCGCGAAAAGGGCTGGTTCGGCTCTCCCTGGATCTCGCGGTCCGACTCGTTGGTGAGATTGTTGAGCTGGAGATAGCTGGTGAGCCCGCCGGGCAGCGTCTTGCGAACGGACAGGTCGAGGTGGAACTCCGCGCCGGTCCATATGTCGTTGTGGAGCTGGTTGCCCTCGAACTTCTCCCACATGTAGGAGCGGTAGTTGCCCGCGACCACGGTTGTGAACCCGATGTTCGGATTCTCGTAGATGACGGAGAGGTTTCCGGTGTGCTCCGGGCTGTTCGGAAGGGGGAGAGCGCGTTCGCGCTCGGGCCCGAAATCGGTATCCGACCGGTTGAAGGTATAGTTCGCGTTGACGGCCACGTGCCGGAGTAGTGCGAGCCCGAGCGTGCTGAGCCTCTGGTACGTCGATACCTCGAATCCGTAGATGTCCGCGTTCCCTCCGTTCAGCGGTTGAAACACGGTGAACGTCTGGCCCCCCACCTGCTCCGTGAAGGAGCCTCCGGCGATCGGATCGGAGAGCCGCTTGTAGAACAGACCGGCGCTGACGAAGCCGAGGCGATCGGAGTAGCGCTCCAGGGTGAGGTCGAAGCTCGTCGCGGTGGTCGGGTCCAGGTCGGGGTTCCCCCGGCTGATCTCGAGCTCCGCGTCGTCCACGACGTCCACCGGAACGAGGCTCCGGAACGACGGCCTCGAGAGCCCGCGCGACACGGCGGCGCGGAGCTGCGTGCCCGACGTGAAGCGGTAGATGCCGTGCACCGAGGGCAGGATCTCCGTGTAGTCGCCCGCCCCCTCGTTTCCGGTCGCGAACTGCACGTACTCGTGGCTCGTCCGCTCGACACGTACGCCGGCCATCGTCGTGAACGACGGCGACCAGTCCGTCGTGTTCATCAGATACCCGGCGGTCGTGGTCTCTCGTGCGTCGTAGGAGGAGGCGTTGGAGCGGGGATCGGCGGGCGAGAGCGCACCCGGGAGTCCGAGCTCCGAAATCACCGGGTCGTCGAACTTCACCTCCGACAGCCCGAAGTCACCGCCCTCGATGGTGAAGGCGTCCGTGTCCGTCGGAGTGAGGCGAAGGCTGGAGAAGAGGAAGGTCCGGTCCGCGCGGGTGAGGCGCGCGCCCACCTTGATCGAGGAGGAGCCACCGCCGCCCAGCGGAAGCGTGATGTCGGCACCCGCGGAGCGCTGCGACGACTCGACGTTGGTGGGATAGTGAAAGGCGTAGTCCAGCGTCAGCGGCGCGTCGACGCCGTCGAAGGTCGAGAGCGCACCGAGCGCGTCGATCTGCGCGTCCGAGAGTGACCCGAGTGCCGAATTCTGGCGTGTCCAGCGGAACTCGGTGATGTCCGGCCAGTCCTCCTCACCGTCGGTGAAGGAGCCCTGAAACTCGAAGCGGGCTCGCCCGAACTGCTGGTCGCCTGCGATCTGGCCGAAGAGCACTCGCTGGTCGCGCACGCGGTTGCCGGTGAAGCGCTGCTCGGTCTGCGGCCCGATGTTGTAGATGGCGAGCCGTCGGATCTCGTCCTCGGCGTAGTCCTGCCAGTTCAAGGCGAAGGTCAACTCACCCCCCTCGGAGTACTGGAGGTCGCCCGTGGCGAGAAGGCCGAGATTCTTGCGGCCGACATCGTAGTCCGTGGTGCGATGGCGCGCGTATTCGCCTCCCTCGTCTTCCACGTAGCGCCACGACTCGAAGAGCGAGCCTCGCTCCGTATCGTGGTAGCTGCCACCGATGAGGATGCCGAGCCGATCGTCGGCGAAACGCGCGCCCGCGTTTCCACTGAACGACACGATACTCCGGCCCCAGTTGTCGATCTCGGACTGCTGGTCGTTGAGTCCGCCAGCGATGTCGAGGTTCACGAACGGGCGGCCGGCTGCGCGCTTGTATCGAAGGTCGACGACGCCGCCCAGGGCATCGGCGTCCATGTCCGGCCGGAGCGCCTTCGTGACGGAGATCTGCTCGATGAGCGAGGAAGGCACGATGTCAAGCTCGACGGCGCGCTCGGCGCCCCGACCGATGCTGGGGATCCGGACGCCATTGACGGTGATCGAGTTGAACTGCTCGCCCAGACCGCGTACCTGCACGTAGCGCCCCTCACCCTGGTCACGGGCAATGGAGATCCCGGGAAGACGCTGCACCGTTTCAGCGGCGTTGATATCGGGATAGAGGTCGAAGAGCTCTTCATTGACCACGTATCTGAGATTGGGAGAGTTCTTCTGCTCGTTGAGCGCCTGCGCCTGCCCACGGGTGAGCACGCCATACGCCGTCACACCCTCGATATCCACCGGGCGCGCCGTCAGTGCGAGTACGACCCGCGAGATCCGTCCATCCTCGACTTCCGCCGTGTCGGCGGCCTCGGCGTAGCCGATGTACGAGGCGGTTACGGCGTAGCTGCCGGCCGGCAGGCCCGCGAATCGAAAGCGCCCGTCCGTCCCGCTGAGCGAGGTGCGGTTGGTGAGATCGAGACGAACGGTCGCGCCGGGAAGGGGGTTTCCTGCCTCGTCGGTGATCGATCCGGCGAGTATGCCGTCCTGAGCGGCGACCGGAGCAGACAGGGCGAGCACCGCGGCGACGAGCAGCAGCAGAGCGAACAGAGGATGCTCGAGAGAAGAACGGAAACGTTTCATGAATCCACCTCGTCGTGGGGAGAGCGTGCGACGGCGAACAGGTGCCATCCCTTGTCCCCGGAAGTGTGGGCAGGGGAATCGACGGACGGGTGCGTGGAGCGGGAACGACGGGGTAACGGTCCCGGGACGGTCGTGTGCGTTCACCGGCGCGTCGTCCGAACCGGGGTGGGTTTCGCGGTCCTCATCCGCTCCCGAAGCTGGCTCTTCGACGCGGGTGCGTGGTACGCTGACAACGAGTCTGGGCGGGTTCATGCAGGCGACCCCCACGGCTGGAACTTCCCGCTACAGCCGTCCATTCCACTCCTCATGCCTCTGCGGCCTCGTACCTGCTCGACGCGGAGCCCGCCGAAGTCAGAGATATTCACCTCCGGGCCCACCGGGTCGCCCATGCAGCCGCCTACCATTGATCCCTCCGAACTGCGCCGAAGGTCACCGGGTCGCCTTGCAGTTCGCGTCCGTCCCTCGGCGGAGCGGGCCATCCGGTCCGGCCACCCCTGGCTCTTCCAGGAGGCCATCACGTCGGTCGACGACGGGGGGGAGCCCGGAGATGTCGCGGTCGTGCTCGACCGCGACGATCACCCTCTCGCCTCCGGGCTCTACGACCCGGAGAGCCCGATCCGGGTGCGCCTGCTCCTGCACGGCGAGCAGGCCGAGATCGGGCAGGCCCTCTTCCGCGGGAGGATCGCGGAGGCCCTGGGCCACCGCGGAAATGTGGCCTCGGCCCAGACCACCGCCTTCCGGGTCCTGAATGGGGGTGGGGATCGGATGCCCGGCCTCGTGGCGGACCTCTACGACCGCACGCTGGTGCTCCAGGCGTTTTCGAGCGCGTGGTTGCTCCACATGGGCGACGTGGTCGCCGCCTTCGAGCAGCTGCTGGCGCCGGAGCGCGTCCTGCTTCTGGTCGGTGATCTGGTCGCTCGTGGCGAGGCGTGTCCGCCGCTTCTGCGTGACGGAGCCGTGCTTCGCGGATCGGATGCGCCCGACGGCATCGCCTTCCTCGAGACCGGCCTCCGGTTCCGTGCCCACCCCTTCCGAGGGCACAAGACCGGCTTCTACCTGGATCAGCGCGCGAACCGAAGGCGGGTGGGTCGGGAGAGCGCGGGCGCCCGAGTCCTCAACCTCTTCAGCTACACCGGTGGCTTCTCCCTCCACGCCGCACGGGGGGGCGCTCTCGAGGTGGTGAGCGTCGATCAGGCGGCACCCGCCCTCGCGCAGGCGGAACGACACTTCGAGCTGAACCGGGCCGACGCGGCGGTGTCGGCCTGCCGCCACCGCACGATCGAGGGCGACGCCTTCGAGGTGATGGCCCGGATGGCCGAGGCGGGGGAGTCCTTCGACGTCGTCGTGGTGGACCCACCCTCCTTCGCCCGGGCCGCCCGACACCGCAGCCGCGCCCTCGGTGCGTATCGAGCCCTCACCCGGCTCGCGGTCCCGCTGGTCCGCAGCGGAGGACTCCTGGTGCAGGCGTCCTGCTCGTCGAGGATCGGGGCGGGGGAGTTCCAGGGCACCGTCGAGGATGAGGTGCGGCGACGCGGACGGAGCGCGGACGCGGTGGAGTACTCCGGGCACGCTCCCGACCACCCGACGCGTTTTCCGGAGGGCGAGTACCTGAAGTGCGTGTGGGCCCGCCTGGCGTGACCCGCTGCAGCTCGCTTGCTCCGCCACATGCCGGGGGGGGAGGCTCCTCTTGTACGGCGTTGCGTCCGGTCGAGGCCGATCGCGGTCGATCGAAGGTCCGGCACTCGGCGACGACGCGGCGCACGAGACCCGGGAGAGCGAACATGAGACGACTGATGATGATCGCGTGCCTCGCCGCCGCAGGGTGCGGGCTCCTCGACCCGGAGCCCGTCGTGGATCGCGAGTTCGAGGTGGCCGCCTGGCTGGCCGGGTGCACGGGTGTCGGTGACCGATACTGTCTTCTCGTCCGGACGCCGGGTGAGGAGGCGTATCGGTTGATGTACGACGCGCCTGCCGGGTTCGACTACGAGTGGGGTCGGGAGTACGTGATCCGTGTGGAGGAGCGGGAAAACCCACGGCCGCGCATCGACGGCTCCTCCATGCTCCGGGCGCTCACCCGGGTGATCTCGAGCGAACCGGTCGCGCCCGGCACCACCTTCGAGCTGAATGTGCCGTCCGAGTTCATCGTGTCGAGCGGGACGGCGCGGGTGGAGCTGGCCGGCCAGTCGGTCCGGGTCGAATGCGGATCCGAATGCGGAGATCTGGTGGCCACGACCGCGACGAGCCCGAGGGTCCTGCTGGAACTCGGATTCATCGAAGGTGGGGTCGGCCCGATCACGCTCCTCGGCTGGCAGCGCTGCGAGACCCAGTCCCCATCGACCTCGGCGTGCGCCGACTGACGCGGGGATGGACCGGAGGTGCCCACCCCGACTCGCCCCTCCGACCGTCGTCTCAGTCGAAGTAGAGGTTCAGCGTGAGTGCGGACCGGAAGACGCTCACCCCGAAGGCGCTGGTCGACGTATCGGGGGCAGTGTCTCTGACGAGGTAGTCGGCGCTCACCTCCGTGGATCCCGATATGCTCATTCCTTGCCGAAATTCGTGCGATCGGAAACCATCTTCCGTGCCCCGAGTCCGACGCCACCACCACCCGGGAGGCTGAAGGTCACCCCGTACGTTCCCTCGGCCGGCACGTCCGTCGCCTGGGCCTGCCCATCGGCCGCGAACGGAACGACGGAACCCTTTCGTGACCACCGTGCGCTCACGTACGCTGGGCTGAGACAAGATCGGCGCACGAGGCCCCGCCCAGCCCCGACCATTCGATGCGAATCGCTCTTCCGTTTCCCCCGCTCCCCGCCCTCGTCGCGGTCCTGTGCGTCCTCGGGGCGTGCGACGAGCGCGGGTCCGACTCCGAAGCGGCTTCATACACGATCGACGACGGATGGTCCGGTGACGTCGTCCTGCATGACGCGTCGGCGGTCGAAGACGCTCCCGAGTTCGAGATGGTCGAGCAGGGCATCTCCGACTCCTCCGGTGGGATCGACTCGCCGCCTTCGACAAGCGGTGCGCCCTACCCATCGAGGCGGCCCTGATGGGTCTCGAGCACGTTCGGCGCACATATGAGGACTTCGGAAGGGAAGATCCGTTCTTCGCGGTCCTCTCCGATCGGAGTCGCAGAGGCGGGAAGTGGGATCCGAAGGCGTTCTTCGCGACCGGGCGGGAGGAGATCGACCGGGCACTCGCAGAGCTTCGCCGGCTCGGCGTGATGCCCGACATGGGGAGGGCGCTGGACTTCGGATGTGCCGTGGGCCGCCTGACCCAAGCCCTGGCGCGGCACTTCGACGACGTCGTGGGGGTCGATATCGCCCAGTCGATGCTGGACGTGGCACGGGAATACAACGAACACGGCGAGCGCGTGACCTACGCGCTCAACACCGTGCCCGACCTGGAGCGGTTCGAGGCCGGATCGTTCGACTTCGTCTATTCGAATATCACTCTCCAGCACATCCCGCGGGCGTCCGCGGAGGCCTACGTCTCCGAGTTTTTCCGGCTGCTGCGCCCGGGCGGCGTGGCGCTGTTCCAGGTGCCCGACGGTCCCGACGTTCCCCTCGGGTCGTTCCGGGAGCGGCTCACGTCGTTCTGGCGGGGGCCGGTGCGCCGGTTCTCAAAGCGCATTCGTGGCAAGGCACCCGTCGAGATTCACTACGTCCCCAGACCCGTGGTCGAGGCGAGTGTCCGGCGAGCAGGCTGTGAGCTCGTAGATGCCAGGGATCTGTCCGACAAGCCCAGGCGCTGGACCGCGTTCCGATACTGTGTGAGGCGTCCGATCGCACCGTAGCGACTGGACGGATCGCGAACCGAGGCCCCGAACACGGTCCAGCTGTCCGGCGAGACACGGCAGGCATCGACTCGGGAATCCCCTCGAACCTGCCGGAGCTGGCTCGATCCGCGAGACACCCGGTCCGCGACTCCAGGACCTCGCTTGCGCCGTTCGCGCGGAGCGCGCCACGTTCGGTTTCACCGGGACGGACCCCGGTTGGATCCCCTGTCCTTTCCCCCCGACCGCGAGATCCCCGTGCCCCGAACGCTCCAGTATCCGTCGATCCTGTTGCTCGGCTTCGGCGTCGGCCTCGCGGCCTGCGACGGCCCGTCGGTCGATGGTGCTCTCGATCGCGACGCACCTCTCGTTGCCGCCGTGGAGGTTCTCAGAATCGGGAGTATCGACGACCCCGACGAGGCCTTCACCTATCCGTCCGCGCTCGCGGTCACCGAGGACGGGCGCCTCATCTCCGGCCACCGTCAGGACCCCGAGGTACGAGTCTGGAGCGAGGACGGCGACTTTCTCGGAACTATGGGCCGCGCGGGGGAGGGGCCGGGCGAGTTCCAGGCGGTCGGGAGCATTCGGGTCGAGGAAGACACCGTATGGGTGCTCGACTCCCGCGCATCCCGCTTCCACGCCTTCCATGCGGGCACCTTCGAGGCGCTGCGCTCCGTCACCCTCCCCTTCGGCGAGACCCGCTGGGACGATCGGCTCGTCCGGCCGTACGCCCGGCTCGGACCCGGCAGGTACCTGGGGAATCCATCCGCGCCCTCCAGCCAGGTCGCCTCGGGAGAGATCGTGGACCGCGCGATCCTGATCCTGGACGAGAATGCGACCCCCCTGGATACCCTTCCGAGAGTCCCGTTCGGGAATGGCGGATGGGCGGTCGAGCCGGAGCCGGGCCGCGGCGGACTGTACATGCGGCAGCCCTACGGGGACGCGATGCACATCGAGGTGGTCGCCGACGGGGCCCATTATCTCCTGGATCCGCGCGTCGATCCCGCCGGGGACTATGCGCCCGTCCTGCTTCACCGCCGATCGTTGAGCGGCGACACACTCTGGACCCGGGAGCTGGACTTCGAGGTCGTGCCGGTCGACCCGGACGTCCGCGACAGCATCGCCGAGGTACGAGTGCCCGACGTCCCCGCCTTCTCACGACGGCGTGACGCCATGATCGAAGCGGCGAGGCGCTCGCTTTACCTGCCGCCCTTCGAGCCGGGCGCGCGATCCATGCTGGTCGACGACGCCGAGCGTGTCTGGATACGCTCATCGATGACCGAGGACGGCCTGGACATCTGGTGGCTGGTCGACGCCACCGGCGAGCTGGTCGCACGGGTTCAGGTGCCCTCGAGCCTCAACCCCATCGCAGCCCACGGCGACCGCCTTCTCGGGGTCGAGGTCGGAGAATTCGATGTGCCCTTCATCGTCGCGTACGAGGCAGAGGTGGGAGGGTGAGGCGGCGGCGAGCCAGCGGCGCCTCTCTGGTTCTGCTCGCAGGTCTTTCCGCCTGCGCCGACGGGGGCTCTCCGGCCGGGGATGGAGGGGTGTCGGTTCAGGACTCCGCCGGGATCCGAGTCGTCGATCTGGTACCGGCCGAGCTTCCGGAACGGAGCCTGGCCGCCGATCCCACATGGTCCTTCGCCTCCATCACCACCTCCGCGGGAAGTCACGAACTCTCGGGCGTACGCGTCCGACCCCTGGCGGCGGGGCGACTCGCGATCGCGGAGGGCTCGACGAGGTCGCTGTGGCTCGGTGAACCGGCGGGGAGCTCCTGGGTCGGCGTGGCCGGGCGAGGCGACGGACCTCGCGAGCTTCAGCGCGTGAGCGGGATGAGCCTGGACGCCGACGGCAGCGTCTGGATACAGGACGGGGCGCGCCTCCGGGCTCTCCAGTTCTCGCCGGAGGGTGACTTCCTCGGCTCGCTGGACTTCGGAGAGGTCGGGTGGCGCGGTCCCAACTGGTCGGTTCGATCCGGGGCCCACTACTTCCTGGGTTCGGGCGGGGGCGCCGGGCCGTCGGATCGAGGTGTATTCCGGACGGAGGCTCCCCTGGTGCGGCTCGATGCGAGCGGCGCCGCGGATACGCTCGGCTCGATCCCCGCCTCGGAGTGGTACACGACCGACAGAATCGCGGGCGGCCCCTTCGTCAGTCCGAGATCCGAGGGGGCCGGTGCCCTCGAGGGGCACTGGGTCGGAGATCAGGCGGAGTCACGGATCGCTCGCTGGACACGGGGCCCGGCGCCTGCCGTCATCGTCCGATGGCCCCACGTCGACCGGCCGATGGAGGCGCTCGGGGACAGCATGCGTCGCCTCGTCGTCGCGAACGCGGCTCCCGAGCAGATGACCGGGGAGATTCGGGCGACCATCGAGGGCATTCCGGTGAGCGAGTCCCCGCCTCAGTTCATCGGCCTGGTCCCCCGCGGTGACGGCGGGGTCATGGTCGGACCCTTCTGGGCGCGCGCGCCCGTCCCCCAACAGAGGCCGGCGGGGGACTGGTTCGGGGTAACGGCGGCGGGCGATCCGCTGGCCCGGATCCGGCTGCCCCAGGGGTTCGAACCCCACTGGTTCGAGGTGGACCACGTGATCGGGGTGATGACCGATGAACTCGGCCGGGAGTCTGTCCAGCGGTGGGAGATCGTGAACTAGGCCGCCAGAGCGCGGACCCGTCGTGTGAACACGCCGTGGGGCGCGGACCCGTTGTGTGAGCACGCCCTCCTGGGCGGTTGGAGGTGTCTGGCGGAGCCGGCCACCCGCGATCGGGCGGGACGGTCAGGCCCCCGGAGGCCTCCAGCCGCGATCGAGGTGGAGGATCCCGTCGGATTCGCACACCACGACTTCGATGTCGACCGCATGCGGGAGTCTCCCGTCCGGAGTGCAGTTTCCGAGGGTGCCCCTCGGCCGTACGTGCGGTACTTCCCAAAGAGCATCGCAGGGTCGACGACATGGATAGAGGTGGAGAGCTGGACGTGTGAGGCTCCAGACCCGCGCTCACGCCGTACGCCTTGTGGTGCACGAGCCGCGGAGGGCTAGCTTTCAACGTTGGCCCCGGAAGATCCGGGGCCGGTCTTCACCTCGTGGACCCGATGGCCATCCTCCCCTTTTTCTTCAAGGAGCAGCGGCTCCTGGTGACGCAGGTCAAGGGACTGCTGGATGACGAGAGCCTGGTCCGGTACTACCAGGGGGTTTGCGACTCCCCGGATGTCGGCCTCGACGTACCGGAATTGATGGACCTGTCCGAGATTTCGCCTCGCTCATCTGCCGGGAAGCGGGGATTCCAGCGCGTGTCGGAGATCGTGAGGGCTGCCTATGGTCCGGATGCGGAACCCGCCCAGTCGGCATCGGTGGCTCCGAACATCCTGATCTACGGAATGATGCGGATGTACGAGCTCGGCTTCACGCCGGAGGCGACGACGGTCCATGTCTTTCGGACCTTCGAGCCGGCTCTCTCCTGGCTCGACCGCGATCCGGCGCTCGCGTTGCTCATCCGCACGCTGGAGCCCGAGCACCCCACCTTCGTCCCGCAGCTCGCCGTGCACGACCGAGCGGACCTCTGAAGTCGAGCGCTACCGCGCGACCGACATCCCGAAATGGAGGCGCTGCACGGCGAAGCTGTCAACGAATGGGTCGTATCCGTCCAGGATCACGTCGTTCCTGAACGCATTCATGAGCCCGACGGACCCGCCCACCTGAACTCCGAGTGGCCAGTCGGCAACAGGTTTCAGGGACACCTCGGCGCCGAGGTCGACGCCGAACATGACCTCGTCCGCGTCGAGGGTGCGCCCGGTGGTCCGTCCCGTCTGTTCGTTGCCGATCCAGGAAACCCGGACGCCGGGGACCAGACTGAGTTCGGCTCGACCGAGGGACAGCGCGCGGATCGGAGTCTGGAAGGTGAGCGCCCGCGTGTACGACTCGTCGTCGCGCTGCTCGGGGGCGCATTCCTCGTCCGGGGGGATGAGCCCGACGCACGTCGAGCCGAAACTCGCGAAGTCGTCGCCGTACACCTCGACGCCGAGGCGCACCCCCACGCGATCGAAGGACCGGCCGACGTCGATACCAAAGCCCTGCGGATTTCCGAGAAGCGACTGGTCGGGCCAGGCCTGGCCGGCTCTCAGCCGGATCTCCTGGGCGGACGCGCGAGGCGCAGACCAACCGACCATAGCAGAAAGGATCAACCCACATCCGAGGTACCGTCTCACATCCCCTCCGGTGCCCGCGGTTCACGCCGTGCCACCGCGCCGATCGCGCAGCGTAACACGCTCCCCTCCCTGGGGATCCAATTCGATCGTTGTTACTGCGGGTTCCGGGCGGACGTTCCCGCCGGGTGCACTTGCCTGCGCGCATCTCCCGGGGGCACACCGGTCGCCAGGAACGATGGCCCCCACCCGCCGCGTGGGAGTTCCCCTCCGACGCGCGGGCTGCGTAACCCACGCGCGGTCTCAGCCACACTGTGCGACTGTCGTCCCCACCGCCGCAACTGTCCTCTCGGGAGGTCACTTCGGATCAGGCGCGTGGCCCGAACGGCGCGGATCCACGCCGGATCCGGTCTGGCACGCCTCCTGCCCCTGAGGGGGGTGAAAAGCCTATCCGATGACGATCAGGAGGTACCATGACTCGCT
>JGI12109J20283_10097806_pt1 | contig 55201 bp, 41 predicted proteins | sample ElkSlonscriptome_12_FD_20283 | JGI IMG/M metagenome (IMG submission 20283)
TGGTCATTCAACTGCTTGATTTTCCGATCCGGCCGCAGTCCGGCATAGAACAGGATCTCGGAGCGCAGATAGTTGCCGACACCGGCCAGAAACGACTGGTCGAGCAACAGATGGCCAAGCTGACGACCACGAAAGCGGTCCTGAGCAATCCAATGGCTGACTTCCTGCCAATCGGCACCGGAAGAAAGCAGATCAAGACCAACGCGGGCAATAAACGGATGCTGTTCCAGCTTTTCCGGCTCCAGCACTTCAATGTCCGAGGCGCTGTACAGCAGGGCCGAGCGATTTGAAGTACTCAAGGCCAACCTAAGCTGTCGCCCCGTATCGGGTCTTCGATCCGGCGCTGAAAATAGCCAGCGACCGTAGAGCTGATTGTGCGTATAAATCACCTGCCCCTTTTGAAACACAATCAGCAACGCTTTGCCACGCGTCTCGACGCTCGCCACGGATTGCCCTTCCAACTGCTCAACCCACGGCTGCAGTTCCTGAAACGCAAACCAGACTTCTTGCAGCGGCTGTTTGCCCAGGCTGCGCTGGATCTTTTGCGCCATGCGATACATTTCAGGGCCTTCAGGCATGGGCCATGCTGGATGCTTTTGAGTTCATGATCGAAGTATGCAAAACGCGGTGTGAACAGGGCCTGTAACCACGACAAAAGAGGCCGCTGCCATGGCCAATAGTCGGTCGGGCGTCGTTGCTACTCGCTCCTGTAGCGGTCCGGTGCGTGCGCTGCCTTGCCAGCCGAACAATGACTGATGAGCGCAGCCTTGTCCGCCAGGTTTGCAGGTGGTAGAGCAGTTTCTCTGCTATTGAGAACGGCGCGCGTCATAATCAATAGATGCCTGTCACGCATACGGTCATCCTGACGCCGACCACACGGCTTGCTCGCGCGCTGGCCCGGGAGGCGGCCCTGCGCCAAACGGCCAGCGGAAAAACAGCCTGGCGATCGCAGCCAGTGCTGGCTTTTTCGGCCTGGCTGAATCAGCTGCGCGAGGATTATTTTCTGGATGCCGAGGATGCGCGAACGCCCATTTCGGCCGATCAGGCGCACGAAGTCTGGAAGTCGGTGATCAACACCGACATTTTCATCGGCGAACCGCGCGTTGCCGATTTGGCTGAGCGTGCCTGGCGACTGTTGCATGAACATCAGCTGGCCATGCCAGCGCAATGGCCCGCGCTCTTGATGAATGAAGACCATCGACGCTTTGCCGAGTGGACGTCGGCTTACATGGCACGTTGTCGACAACAGCAGTGGGTCGACCTGCCAAGCTGGCAACACGAACTGCCTGAGCTGATTGTGCAGGGCAAGATCAGCCTGCCCGAACAGATCGTACTGGCCGGTTTTGTGCTGGAGCCCACGCCGCTGCAACAGCGTATCCTGGCAGCCTGCCGGCGGGTCGGCTGTGCCGTTGAAACGGGTGAAGATGCGCCGGAAAGCTCCAGCACCTCAGTTCAACGCTACGCAGCCAACAGCGACGCCGATGAGCTGATTGCAGCCGCCATCTGGGCGCGGCGTCGACTGGAACAACTGCAGCCAAATCAGCCCGATGCGCGCATCGCCATTGTGGTGCCCGATCTCGAGGGGCGCGTTGAACAAGCCGAGCATGCGCTGCGTAAAGCGTTTGATCCGCAAGGTTTCGCACTGGCTTCCACAACCGCTGAGCCTTGGCATATTTCACTTGGCAAGCCCTTGTCGCATTGGCCGATGACTGCCGATGCGCTGACGCTGCTGGGACTCAACCCGGCACAGTTGAGTCAGCCCGAACTCCGGTGCTGGCTGCGCTCGCCGTTCCTGTACGGCTGGCCAGAAGAGTCGCTGGCGCGGGCTAAAACCATACAACGATTGGCCCGCATCGCACCCTATGAAGTGACGCTGTTCGAGCTGGATCGTGATCTTACGACACACACATCAAATTTTGCACAAACCCTGCAGGCATGGCGCAAGGTGCGAGCGCAGGGTCCTGAAGACGCGCACCCGTCCGGCTGGACGGCGCAGTTTCAAACCGAATTGACGGCGCTGGGCTTCGGCCGGGGTCGAGCGCTCAATAGCCAGGAGCATCAGCTACTGGCGCGCTGGCAGCAATTGCTCGAACAGTTCAGTGCGCTGGATGCCGTACTCGATCGCCCGCTCAGTCGATCGAACGCGTTGCGTTGCTTGAAAGAACGCGCCGGGCGCAGTATTTTTCGTGAGCGCAATATCGGCGTACCGGTCGAGGTGCTGGGTCTGAAAGAAGCACTCGGCTCAACGTTTGACGCGCTCTGGATGACCAGTTTGGATCATGACCGCTGGCCACCGCCCGCGCGGCGTGAACCACTGATACCGGGCAAGGTTCAGCAAGCCGTGCCCGAGTCCACCAGTACTGGTCGGCTGCAGCAGGCCGAACGAGAAATTCAGGCCGTGCTGGCAGCCGCGCCGGAACAGGTATTGAGCTATTGCATCGACCCCGAATCACCTGCTGCACAACGTCTGAGCCCGATGCTGGACGACGGCTGTACTCGGGACCTCGAACTGGATGTAGCCGAGACACCGGCGGCGGCAACCATGGAAGTGCTTGAACACGATGCGCGGGCGCCCGCCGTTGCTGCGGGCCAATTCAAGGGTGGTACCGGCCTGTTTCAAAAACAGTCCGACTGCCCGTTCAGAGCCTTTGCCGAGGTCCGGCTGCAGGCTGGATCGGTCCCAATACCACGTCCCGGTCTGGATGCGGCCCAGCGCGGCAGTCTCGTTCATCAAGCGCTCGAAGCATTCTGGCAGGCACTGCCCGATGCCGCCAGCCTGCGCGCGCTGGACGGGCCCGCGCTTGAAACACGCATCGAACAATCGGCCGAACGAGCGCTGCGCCTGCAGTTCAGCAAGTATCGCCTGGCGATCAGTCACGCAGCGCGCGAACTAGAAAAACAGCGGCTGGTGCGTCAGCTCTCAGAATGGCTGGAACTGGAAAAACAGCGGCCCGATTTTCGCGTTCAGGCGCGCGAGCAGTCGATCACTATTGATCTCGGCGGCGTGCAAACGCGCGGCACAATTGACCGCATTGATCAACCTGCAGACGATCAGGCCGGCACCGTATTGATCGACTACAAAACCGGCGATAGCGCCAAAAGCGGGCACTGGTTGCCCGAACCACGCATGGCCGACGTGCAGTTGCCGGCCTATGCGCTCAGCGTTGAACCACCGCCTGGCGGCATCGCGTTTGCCAAGCTGCTGGCGAACGACGTTCATTTCGATGGAATTCAGCGCGAAGCAGCCGGCGACGATTCTGAAACCCCAGCGGCCAGCGGCATTCGGATTCTCGGCCAGTTCACGCGCAAGCACAACTTGAGCGCGCACGAATCGTGGCTTGAACTGATGGAGCAATGGCGCGTTCAGCTGGACGCCTTGGGCCACCAATTTCTGACCGGCAATGCCGAAGTTGACCCGCGCAATCATCAAACCTGCCGGTATTGCCACCTGCACGCATTCTGCCGAATTCATGAACGATCAGCCTTCGTTGCAGACGAGGTGATCGAATGAATTCACAGGCTCAAAATACACCGATCAACGATTCGGCCGCGAGAACTGCCGCGGTCGATCCCGGCCATTCGGTCATTGTGCAGGCCCCGGCCGGTTCGGGCAAAACCACACTGCTGGTCGAACGCTATCTTGGCCTGCTTTCGATCGTCAACGAGCCAGAAGAAATTCTCGCCATTACCTTCACGCGCAAAGCCGCTGCTGAAATGAAACAGCGCGTGCTGCGCTATCTGGATCCGTCCTTTGAAACTGACCAGGCGCACGAACAGGCGACGCTGCAAAAGGCGCGTGCGGCGGAACAAAACGTGCGGCGCTGGCAGCTACGTGAAAATCCGCAGCGCATGCAGATTCGCACCATCGACAGCTTCAATCAATACCTTGCGCGAAATATGCCGGTCGCCAGCCGACTCGGCCCGGTGCCTGCGCCTACGGACAATGCCAGCCGTTTTTTTCGCCAGGCCGCTCGCAACGTATTAGCTGAGATCGATCGAACTGATGGGCAGGATTCGAATCTTGCCGCCGATGTACGCCGGCTGCTGAGCTGGCGCGATCATAATCAGCAAGGCGTCGAGGATTTACTCGCAGAACTTCTGGCCAAGCGCGAGCAGTGGCTGCGCGTGGTCGGTCCTTCCGGCACGCCTGATCGTGATTACCTGCAGAATTTGATGATCGAGATGATCGAACAGCAGCTTCGCGATTCGCAGCGGCAGTTATCTGAAGCGCTGGGCCGAATCTACTCGAATCCGCAGGAACTGGCGCACTTGGCCGATACAGCGGCAAAAACGCTAAAAGCCAATAACAAGCAGGGCCCCGCGCTGGAGTGCGAAGACCTGGATGGGTTGCCAGAATCTCACTGGCAGGCATTACCGGTCTGGCGCGGCTTGGCGAATATTTTAATGGTCCAGAAAGAGGCCCACTTTCGCAAAACGGTGAATATCAACAGCGGATTTGCGCCTAAAACGCCAGAGAAGGAGCGCATGGTCGAGCTTCTGGCCTCGCTCGGCGAAGATGCACAGCTGGCCGAATCCCTGCACCGCACGAGACGTCTGCCCGACCCGCACTATAGCGATGAAGACTGGAAAATTCTGCAGGCCCTGATTCGCATCATGCAGCGTGCCGCGCTGGAACTGCAGCTGGTGTTTGCCGAACAGGGCCAGAGTGATTTCGCCGCGCTCGGCGAAGCCGCGCTGCGCGGGCTGGGCGAGAACTTCGGTGAACATCAAGAAAACAGTTCGGGCGATGTAACCGATCTCGGTCTGTATCTGGACCAGCGCATTGAGCACATTTTGGTCGATGAGTTTCAGGACACCAACTACAGCCAGTTCCGCTTGCTGGAAAAACTGACCGCGGGTTGGCAGGCGGACGATGGCCGCACGTTGTTTCTGGTCGGTGATCCAATGCAGTCGATTTATCGCTTTCGTGAAGCTGAAGTGGGGCTGTTCATGCGCGTGCGTGAACACGGCATGAACGATGTTCAGCTCACGCCGTTGAAATTGAGCAGCAACTACCGTTCACAGCGGCAGATAATCGACTGGGTCAATCAGGTGGTTGGTCCGATCTTCCCCGAAAAAGAAGACATCGTGTCTGGTTCGGTTGCTTACGTGCCGTCAACGTCCAGCCTGGGCACTGATGGTCAGGTTCATATTCTAGCCCTGCCTGATCGCGCAACTGAGGCCCACGCGTTGGCCGATATGCTGAAGCGCGAATTGCCGAAGCGGCAGAAAGATGCAGCATTTCGGGCTGCCATGATCGTGCGTTCGCGCTCGCATTTAGCCGATATATTGCCGGCGCTGCGCGCCGCCGGTGTGCCCTATCGAGCAGTCAAACTCGACCCCCTGATCGCCCGTCCAGTAGTGCAGGACTTGCTGGCCATCACCCAAGCCATCATGAGCCCGGCCGATCGCACGGCCATCCTCGCGCTGCTGCGCTCGCCAATGGCCGGGCTCAGACTCGATGATCTCGACTTGCTCGCCGGGCTGGATGCCGATACAGGCAGCGCAGACTTGCCGCCGCAAAATGCTGCGCATCCGTTCAATCCTGCTGCACTGGCACAGCGATCGGAAGAGGGCCACAGCCGGGCTGCGAATGTATTTCGTGTGTTGGAAAACGCTCGTGCCCTTTGGCAGCGGCGCAGCCTGCGTGCTCTGGTTGAAGGCGCATGGCATGCGCTGCATGGCCCAAGTTGTTTGCAGCAGCCTGAAACCGATCGACAAGATGCAAAGGACTTTCTGGACTTTATCGAGAACGCCGAGCGCGAGGGCTGGCTGGGCGATGCGCAAACGTTTGAGGATCGACTCAATCAAGAGCAAGCCGGCAAGCATGCACCAGGCAATCCTGAGGACGCAGCTGCACTGGAAATTCTCACCATGCACAGCGCCAAGGGCCTGGAGTGGGATTGGGTGATTCTGCCCGGGCTCGATCGTAAACCGCGCAGCCGCACGAGTGAATTATTGAACTGGCTGCCGTTGACCAATGTTGATGGTCAAGAGCGCGTATTGCTCGCGCCATTGAAAGCATCCGAACAGCAGGAAAATTCAGTCATGGTCGAATTTATCCGCGCTGAACATTCGCGCCGCGATCGTTTTGAAAATCAGCGGCTGCTGTACGTGGCGACTACCCGCGCCAAGCAAGTACTTACCCTGAGCGCCTGCCTGGACCCCGAAAAAGAAACGCCCGAACCCGCTTCAAGCAGCCTGCTGGGCGAGCTTTGGCCGCAAGTTGAAGATACGTTGATCGGCCAGTTGGATGAACGACGGTCTTCTGACACCGCCAGTGATTCAATACCGGACCAATCGCTTCGTCGGATTCAACAAGCGCCCGCAAACCGGCTCAATACAATGGACTGGCAGGCGCGGTTGGCGATGCGCGAGCATGAAACCGAAATCGAGTTCAACTGGGCCGGCATGCAGGCGCGACGAATGGGCAGCGTGCTGCATCGACTGCTCGAACGCGCTGGTCAAATCGGCATTGAACAGCTTACAGACCTGCATCGGGAGCGATTGATTCGCCGAATTCCTCAGCTGCTGACCACGCTAGGCACGGCCAGGCGCGAACTGCCTGAGGCTACTCAACTTGTACGACAGGCGTTGATCGATACGCTAACCGACCCGACAGGCCAGTGGCTATTAAGCAGTCAGCACGACGATGCTGCTTGCGAACTTGCCTTGAGCGGACAGCTCGACGGTCATTTAATCAACGCCATTATCGATCGGACGTTTATTGCCGACGGCACGCGCTGGATAATCGACTACAAGTCCGGCTACCATGATGGAAGCGATATTGAAGCATTTTTTGAAGCCGAAGCCCAGCGCTATGAAGATCAGCTGAATCGCTATGCAATGCTATTTCGGCAAATGGGGGAACGTTCGGTCAAGGCCGCGCTGTATTTTCCGCGCCATCAAAAACTGCAGCTTGTGGATGTATGAAATGCCCTCATTAACTACCAGCCGAGCGTACCGGGTGCGCCCTTGAACGGGCCTTTGAGCCAGCTCGTGACCCATCCGCCGTAGAAGTTACCGGCCTGCGCCTGCACACGCTCGTCATTGACGTAGCATTCGTCGACCCGTCCGGCATAAAACGAAACGTGGTCTTTCAATTCATGCCGCGCAGGATTCGGATAACTCCAGCAACAGTCCGCAATGACCGCATGTTCAGGGTCAATCAAATCCCAGTATTCGGCCCGCCCCTTCCATTCGCAAAGACTGGTCTTGTTATTACGCCTGAGACGAGCCCAGTCGATGGCCTGCTTGGGAAAATAGTAGCTGGGGGGATGCGATGTTTCGAGCACGCGGACGGCTGAACGGGTCTCAGCCAGCACTTGGCCGCGATGAACGATCTTCAGATGCCAATCAATTTCTTCAATACGTGGTGGCCTGGGATAGTCCCAGACTGATTCGGAATCAGGTATTGCTTTGGTCGAAGACGCCTTCATCGTGCCAATCCAGCTGAAAACAGCCCTTTACAAATCAATCGACTGGCTGATCGACAGCCAGTTCCCGTCGACCGGTACTCATGTTGTTGTCCCATACGATCACCCGATTTCTGCCCGTCTGTTTGGCCTGATACAGCGCTTGATCGGCCCGCATCAACCACGCTTCCGGCGATTCTTCCGGCTTCAATGCCGCCACACCCGCTGAGAAGCGAAGCACCCAGCCATTCTGTTCAATTTTTCCACTGACCCGCTGATGCATCATCTGCGCAACACCCAGGCCCGAGGCCTCGTCATGGTCTGGCAACAACAAGACAAACTCTTCTCCGCCGTAGCGGTAGAACCCGTCAGCCTGACGAATATTGCTGCGCATCAGGTCGGCAAACTGCCGAAGAATTTCATCACCCGCTTCATGACCCTGCTGATCATTGACTTTCTTGAAGTGATCCAGATCAATCAGTACCAGCGTAGCAGGCTGTTCATTGCGCCGGAACAAAGCGACAACATGCGCAATTTCATGCTGCATCATCCTGCGGTTACCGATCTTGGTCAGCGGGTCCTGCATGGCCAGTCGTTCAAGCTCTTCTTGCTGATGTTGCAGTCGTTCGACAAAGACCAGGCTGAATACCGTAATCAACAGTGACGTCACCAGAAACGTGATGGATTCCAGCTGCGTGTCATATAACGATTCAGTAAAGAACAAACCCAGGATCAAGGCGAGGTTGGCGAAAAACGCAATGCGCTTTCGAGCCATCAGAAAATTGACCCAAAGCACCAGATATGCCCAGAAGAGTCCTGTCGAACCAAACATCGCCGTTGTCGCTACACACGCCGTCATATTGACAAAAATAAACAGAATGCCAGCGCGATTGCTGTCGGACTGGCGAAATGCATACAGCATGACAATGGCCAGACTGAGCACGATGCAAGTATTGATGAATGCCTCGTAGTAATCGCCGATCAGCAAGCGGAAAATGATGAAGCCGGAAATAACGACCATCAGCAGGCATCCGAACAGCGTCATGATCGCAAAGCGGAAATCTCTGCGGTAGCGCTGGCGAATCAATGCCCACCATTCAGGTTTATCAGGAAGGAATCTGTTCAAAAAGAACTCGCGGCGATTGTTGATCCGCCCATCATGAATAAATATGTCGAAGTCGCCACTGTCTTAGCCCTGGTCTGCCAACAGTCAGTCTAATCTGGATCCGGTCAAATGGAAAGTAGTGACTATCCGGCCCCTCCCCTGATTTCACAGTCTGTACTAAAGGGAATGCGACCCAGATCAATGTTCACGTTATATTATTCCAATTCACCAAGCCGCAGTATTGATGCATATCAATCTTGCATTCAATCGACAGCAGGTTTCATGCCTTGAGCGGTCATTGCTTACCGATCCGGTCCTGGTGATTCAGAAGACCAAGCCGCAGCAGCCAGACGCAAACGGTCTGCAATCGTGCGCAGCGGATGCGTAGTCAGTACACCGGCATCGTCCAATCGCTGCACTGCATTTTCAATCGAGCTGACGGCCTGCCCTGGCTGACCCTCGCGAAGCAGCAGCTCGGCGCGCAGCAACTCAATCCGCGAAGTCTGGCTGGCATCATGGGTCTGATCCATCGTTTGTTCGATCAGCGCCTCAGGAATCCGATCCGACGTCATGTCGGGATCACCACGTTCGATTGCGCAGGACACCGCAGCGAGTTCTATTTGATGAAGAACCTGTTCATGCTGATATTCACCCGCTGCTTGAAGTAACGGTTCTGCTCGGTCAATTTCACCGGCCAAACACCAATAGCGCGCTTGTCTTGCCAGTTGCAAGCCCATTCGGCGGGGTGATGGTTCTTCACTTTCCAGCATCATCGGTATTGCCTGGCCGAGTTGTGCCGCCGCCTCGTCGTAGCGGCCCTGTTCGGCCAGCAATGGTGCTCGATACGTATGGAAAATAAAATCATCCTCGGGACGATCCAGATTTCTGACCCGAGCCCATTCGGCCAACGCCTGTTCGATGTGCTGCTCCGCCAAGTCAAATTGACCACGCATGCGTGCAATATCGGACAAGTTGGTCCATGCAACCGCCCGAATGCCTCGCGGGACGTCATCATAAGGTTGTAGACGATCGATGACCCCTTGATTGCGCACCACTGCATCTTCATAGCGAAGCGTCATCTTTTCCAGCATTGCAATGTTGACCTCGGTGCTGGCAATGGATAGCGGCGCGTGGTCCAGTGACTGCTTCATGTCCAAAATCTGCTTGAAGTGGTCCAGCGCAAGTTCGTGCCGTCCGTCTCTACCGGCTACGATCGCCAGGTCGGTCGCAACCCTCAAAGCCAGTTCAGCACCATCCGGACGTTGCTCTGCTGCAGCCATTACCTCGGTCAACGCCTGTTCTGCACGATCGAGCTCCTCACGTCGGCTCCAAACACGCGCCAAGTCGCGCTGCATTTCAAGTCGCATCAGGTCATCAGGTGCATGCTCCTGATATAAATCAATCGCATGTTGAAGACGCGTTTCTGCCTCATCCAGGTTGAATCGGTTGCGGGCCAGGTCGGCATACACGACTGCATGGCGTAAAGCCAGTGCAGGCTGCTCATCAAGATTCACCAACTGCTCGATTTCATTCAGCAACTGTTCGGTCTCATCCAGCTGCAGCCGGGACGAAAGAATCTCGGTGAGCGAAATCAGCAATTCCGCTCGCAGCGCTGGCGTACCGGCAACAGGATCGCGGGCCCGCTCAAGGCCGGCATCGAGGATCTGCCGCGTAGTCGGTAATTCATCGGGCGGTAAATCCGGAATTTGCGCCTGGAACAGATCCAGCAGAAATTGATTGATCTGATCGGCCCGCGCCAGCGCCTGCTCGGCGCTAACCTGAGCGGCGCTTGCGCGCTCGGCATTCTGCTTGGCCAGAATTGCGGCCTGCTCGGCCCGGTCTGCCTGCCACAGGGCCGCGCTCAAACCGACCACCAGCGCCACGATTACCAGCGTTGCAGAGGCTGCCAGCGTGCGATGGCGGCGCAGCCATTTGCGTGCCTGATAGCCAGCGCCGCCCGCGTGCGCGCGCACCGGATAATGCTTGCACCAGCGCTGCAAATCAGCGATCAAGGCATCAACATCGGCATAACGATCAGCCGGATCAGGTGCCAGCGCGCGGCGAAAAATTGCGCCGAGATCGCCCGGCAACGACACTTGCGGTGCCTGCGCTACCGATTCATCCGCATTCGCATCACCGGCAATCAGCCGCGTCATTTCAGGCGCGCTGCGAATGCGCGCGCCAGTTAGAAGTTCATAGACCAGTGCCGCCAGTGCGTATTCATCTTCGGCCACGGCTGGCGCCGCGCCCTGCAGCCGTTCAGGTGCGGCATAGGCGGGTGAACACCAGCGCCGAACGTTGTCAGCGCTTTCGGATTCTGATTTGTCCGTCAGCCGGCTGGCAATACCAAAATCCAGCAACTTGACCTGGCCATTACGGTCAACCAGCACGTTGTCAGGCTTGATATCGCCGTGCACGACCAGCCGGCGATGACAATAGCTGACCGCTTCGGCCACTTGGAAAAAAAGCCCAAGCCGCTGCTGCTGATCCAGAGTCTGTTCATGGCAATACTGGTTGATGGGCATACCGTCGATATACTCCATCACCAGATACGGCACGCCATCCTCGGTCATGCCGCCGTCCAGCAGCTGTGCGATAGCCGGGTGGGACAACGAGGCAAGAATCTTCAGCTCATGACGCAGCTGGCGTTCCAGCGTATCGCCGACCACGGCCGGATCGAGCAGCTTGATCGCCACCTGCTTGTCGAACTGGCCGTCGGCGCGCTGCCCATGCAGCACCAGGCCCATGCCGCCGCGGCCGATTTCCTCCAGCGCCTGCCAGGGGCCGAAGCGACGCTGATAAAACGTCTCGGCGTCGTGCATGATGGCCGAACTCGGCATGAGTTGCTGCACCAGCTCAGTCATCTGTCGATCAACCATGACGGTTTGGTCACGATCATGGGCAGCCAGCAGCTTGTCCAGCCAGGCGCGCACCTCCGGCGCAATATCCGTTTTCTCCAGCACCGGTGCACGTGCTTCAGGCGGCACCGTCGCCAGTTGATCGAATAATGCCGCCGCCTGTTGCCAGGCCTGGGCCTTGCCCTTGCCCTTTTCCGGCTGTGGTATCGGTGTCTCGCTCATTGATCCAGATATTGGCCCAGAAAAGCGCGCGCGCGGCGCCAGTCGCGCGTCACGCTGCGGACCGAAATGTCGAGCACTTCGGCCGTGCGTTCAATGGAAAGACCGGCGAAGAAGCGCAACATGACGGCATCAGCGGCCCTTGGATCCAATTCAGTCAATTGTTCCAGCGCCTCGTCGAGCTGTAGCCAATCATCCACTGCCTGTCCATCCAGACCAGGCAGACAGGATTCGATCAGTTCAATTTCCTCATCGCGATCGCGCTTGGCCGCGCCTCGATATCGGGCGTAGTCCACCAGGATCTGGCGCATGGCCAGCGCCGCGGTTTTCAGGTAATGCAGCTCGTCGTCGAACGCCTGGTCACTCTGCTGCAGCTTGAGCCAGGCCTCGTTAACCAGCGCGGTTGTATTGATGGTCGGCTGCGGATTGGCTCGATGCGCCCGTCGCGCCGCCGCGCGCAGCTGCTGGTAGATCGCGGCCACGGTCTGGCTATCGATTGGATTCACCGAGGTCGATTTATCACCTGCTGCTTGTATCGTCATTCAATTAAATGGCCAAGTTTCCTTGAAGACCTCGTTAGATCAAGTAACCGCATTTACGAAGACAGGTTTGCAGTTTGTTCAACGCCAACACCCTAATCTAACAGGAGTTAGACATGCGTACCACTCTGTTTGTTCTTATTCTAGGCCTAGTCGCCAGCACTGTCTACGCCAGCGATGGCGTGTTTGAAATCAATGCCGACTGCGCTGTATTTGGTTGTTTCGACGGCGATAGCAGCGGCTATCCGGTCACCATCACCAACCCAGGCAGCTATCGTCTGACCGGCAATCTGACCACCAGCAACGTCGATACCACGCTGATCAGTGTTTCCGCCGATAGCGTAACGATCGACTTGAATGGTTTCGCGTTGATCGGCCCGGTGACNTGCTCAGGTAATCCCAACGTTTGCTCCGGCAGCGGAACGGGCAACGGAATCTTTGCCAATGATCCCGTCAAGGCATTCAAGGTATTTAACGGCACCGTTCGGGGCTTGGGCAATGATGGAATTGTAATAGGCACAAGCTCGAGTATCGAAAATGTCAGGGTAATCGAGAACGGCAACGAAGGCATCTTACAGGATGGGTTCGGAACCAGCATGGCAATAAACATCGTTGCTTACCGCAACGGGGCAAACGGAGTAAGAACAGTTGGTGGCCGTATTTTCGTAATCGACAGCAGTCTTAACTTTAATACGGAGCAAGGACAGAGTTTCGGAAGCTGCAGCAATATCTATTCGATCAACAATGGTGAAAACACCTTTTGCATTGGTATCGCACCCAACGTTTGTGAAGATCCAGCTGGGTGTGATTGATCATGAGCAATTTGAAATTGCATACGCTATGCGGTTGCTTGCTCGGTCTGATCGCGCTACCGGTCACGGCTCAACTGACGTTTGAAGAGTTCTGGCTGTCGGGTGATGTGAGCGTTCGCGTACCGGAGGCTGGCAGCTCCGCCGTGATCATCGTCAACGACCGCTCACAAATAGTCATCAATCCAGACGGCAGCGGCAGTGCGTCCAGCACTCCATCGGTTAGCGAACTGGACGGCGCCGATATCGATGCCTTCGACCGCTTTACAACCGCCTATTCCATCGACACGGCGCGTGAAATCAACGGCGTGTTGATCAAACCGGGCGACGTGTTTTTCGCTTCCGGCAGCAATCCACCGATCATTTTCTTTGATGCCGAAGCCGCAGGCGTTCCCGGTGGCGTCAACCTGGATGCGGTTACGCAAAATCCAGCCAACGGCAATCTGGTTGTTTCGTTTGACCGGTTTTTCGACGATCCAACGTTCGGAATCGTGATGCCCGGAGATTTAATCGAGATTGTCGCCGACCAATTCAATCAAGTGGTATTCGACAGCGATTCTTTACCTGACGGTGTAAACGTCGATGCCGCGCACTGGCTGACCGACGATGTGATGCTGCTCAGTTTCGATGTCGATGTGGCATTGCCAGGGTCGCAGGGCTCGCTGGTGTTTCGCGATGACGACATCGTTGCAGCCGACCTGGTCGGCGGCGGTTTTGATCGTGTGCTGAGCCTGGCCGACGACTCGCATCCAAGCTGGGTAGCGGCTGATCTGGATGCGCTGTGGGCCGAGCTGGCCGTCGATGCCGGTGCGTTTCGGTTTTCGACCTCGTTTCGCGAAGTGCCCGAGTCAATCGGCACCATTGATTTCACAGTCGAGCGCACTGACGGCAGCGAATCGGCTGTTGAAGCGCGAGTCAGCTCGGTCAACGGCAGTGCCACGGCCGGCAGCGATTTTAATGCAGTCGATCAGGTTTTGAGCTGGGCCGATGGCGACAGCTCGTCGCGCACGGTCTCGGTGACCATCGTCAACGACGGTGCCGAAGAAGACAGCCAAGAGACCTTTTCGCTGCAGCTCGCCATTGAATCCGGAGACGCTGATTTGGCCAGCCCGAGCACAGTGCAGATCAACATCCTCGATAACGATGGACAGAATCTGTTTTCAGACGGATTTGAGAGTTGAGCGAGATTCCGGGTTCCGGCGATGCCGGCCCCGGAATGACAAAGGTCCTCTTTATAGCCGGGTGTTCGGGACTCGGAGCACGGTATCAGGATTTGTATTGGTAACGCTCAGGGCGCTTTCCTCCACTGAGTTCCCGTCATTCCGGGGCCGGCATCGCCGGAACCCGGAATCTCACTTTACAACACGCGGCCCAGATCAACACCAGTGCGCAGAATCTGCGTATATCCGCGTCATCTGCGGTTGCATGCTTTTTGGCTTTCCAGTTGACGGCTTCAGACTGAAACTAGGGTATGCTGAGCATGATTCCATACGCATGAGTACGGTCATTGCGAACGCTCTACCACCCGGATTTCGAACACGATGCATGCGGCTTTGGTCTGATCGTCCAACTGGACAATCGGCCCGAGCATCGAATCCTGGCGGATGCACTGAATGCACTGATTCGACTGACTCATCGTGGCGCGGTCGCACCGGACGGAAAAACCGGCGATGGCTGTGGGGTGCTGATTGGCCTACCCGTTGATTTCTTGCGCGCCGCAGCAGCGCAGCTCGGCTTCGAGCCGTCAGAACAGTTCACCGTTGGCCAGATTTTTCTATCAGCAGATCCAGCCGGAGCGGACTCCCAGCGCCAGACGCTGAAAGCCCTACTCCAGGATCAGCAGCTCACGGTTGCCGGCTGGCGCAAGGTACCTGTGAATCCGGACGCACTGGGTATGCGGGCTCAACAAAGCATGCCAACGATTGAGCAGGTCTTTATCAATCGACCACCAGCGATGGATGCCGATGAATTCCAGCGTCGTTTGTATCTGAGCCGGCGCGCTTTCGAGCAAACCTATTGCGTTGATCAGGCCTACATTGCCAGCCTGTCTGCGCACACGCTGTCGTACAAAGGCATGGTCATGCCCGCTCACCTGGCCGAGTTCTATCCGGACCTGGCCGATCCGGCGCTGACTACCGCGGTCGCGCTGTTTCATCAGCGGTTTTCGACCAATACGCTGCCGCGCTGGGAGCTGGCGCAACCCTTCCGCATGTTGGCGCACAACGGCGAAATCAACACCATTCGCGGGAATCGTAACTGGACCCGGGCGCGGCGAAAATTACTGGCATCGCCATTGCTGCCCGAATTGGCCGACATCGATCCACCCGTTTCCATGCACGGCTCGGACTCGTCTTCACTCGACGAAATGCTGGAACTGCTGGTTATCGGCGGTATGCCGCTGCCCCAGGCGCTGCGCATTCTGGTGCCACCGGCCTGGCAGACGGCGGATAATCTGGACGCTGATTTACGCGCGTTCTACGAATTTTTTAATTTTCACCAGGAAGCCTGGGACGGCCCGGCCGGGCTGGTCATGACTGACGGGCGCTGGGTCGTGTGCGGACTGGATCGCAATGGCTTGCGGCCTACGCGCTGGACCTTGACCGAAGATCGCCGATTGATCGTTGCGTCGGAAACGGGTGTGGTCGACCTGCCGGTCGAGCAGGTCCATTCGCGCGGCCGGCTCGGACCCGGCCAACTGCTGGCCGTAGACCTGGAAAGCGGCCAGCTGATGGACAGTACCGACATCGACGATAAGCTCAAGCGATTACAGCCCTGGCAGCGCTGGCTGAAACAGGGTGTTCGATACCTGGATTCCGAGCTGGTCGATGTACATATGGCGGCCGAACCATTTGATGCCGACACGCTGGCGACCTATCAGAAGATGTTCAACCTGAGTCGTGAAGAGCGGCGCGAAGTCATCCATGTGCTGGCCGAAACCGAGGCCGAGGCGGTCGGCTCGATGGGCGACGATACGCCAATGCCGGTGCTGTCGACCAAGATTCGTTCGTTGTACGATTGTTGCCGCCAGCAATTTGCCCAGGTCACGAACCCACCCATTGACAGCCTGCGAGAGCGAATTGTCATGTCGCTTGAAACGGGCCTTGGACGCAAGGGCAACGTATTCACGCCAAGTGCGGCGCTGGCCGAGCGTGTGATACTGAATTCACCGGTGCTGTCGCAACGCAAACTGCGCCAGATCATCAATACGCCACAGTTCGGTCTGCCCTCGACGCTGATTGATCTGAATGTCGATCAAGACCTGCCGCTTGAACAGGCGCTTGACGAGCTTTGTCGAAATGCATCGGCTGCAGTCGCAGGCGGCAGCCAGATCCTGATCCTTTCCGACCGCTACCTCGAGCGTGACAAGCTGCCGATCCATGCGCTACTGGCAACCGGGGCTGTTCATCATTACCTGCTGGAAAGCGGCCAGCGGCCGGACTGCAGCCTGATCATCGAAACCGGCACCGCGCGCGATCCACATCATTTCGCCTGCCTGATCGGCTTTGGCGCAACCGCCATTTATCCCTATCTGGTGTATCAGACGCTGCATGCCATGGCGCAGTCCGGTGAGATCGAACCGCAGCATGATCAGGCCATGCAGTTCGGGCGCGCCTATCGACGCGGAATCCGCAAGGGTCTGTTCAAGATTCTGTCCAAGATGGGTATTTCAACCATCGGTTCCTACCGCGGCGCACAGCTGTTCGAGTTGGTCGGCCTGGCCGACGAGGTGGTGGAACAGTGTTTCTCGGGATCGGTCAGCCGGCTGCAAGGGGCTGATTTTACCGATCTGCATGCGGACCAGGCCGCGCTGGCGCGCTGGGCATGGAATGAACAAATGCCGATCGAACACGGCGGATTATTACGCTATGTGCACGGCGGCGAATTTCATGCCTACAATCCTGACGTTGTGACCTTGCTGCGGCACGCTGCCCAGAGCGGTGAATGGTCTGATTATCAGCGCTATGCAGAACTCGTCAACCAACGCACGCCGGCCATGCTGCGTGATCTGCTCGAATTGACATCCGATCGCCAGCCGATCGAACTTGACCAGGTCGAGCCCATCGAAGCCATCATTCAACGCTTTGATTCGGCCGGCATGAGCCTGGGTGCACTATCACCCGAAGCACATGAAGCACTGGCCATTGCCATGAACCGGCTCGGCGCGCGCTCCAATTCAGGCGAAGGCGGCGAAGACCCGACCCGCTACGGCACCGAAAAGTCATCCAAAATCAAGCAAATCGCCTCCGGACGATTTGGCGTCACACCCGATTACCTGGTCAACGCCGAAGTCATCCAGATCAAGATCGCCCAAGGGGCCAAGCCGGGCGAAGGCGGCCAGTTGCCCGGTCACAAGGTCGACCACCTGATTGCCCGATTGCGTTTTGCCACCCCGGGCGTGGGCTTGATCTCGCCGCCGCCGCATCACGATATTTATTCAATCGAAGACCTGGCACAGCTGATCTATGACCTTAAAGAGGTTAATCCGGAAGCACTGGTTTCGGTCAAGCTGGTGTCCGAACCGGGCATTGGCACCATTGCAGCAGGCGTAGTCAAAGCGTATGCCGATCTGATCACCGTCTCCGGCTACGATGGTGGCACTGGCGCCAGTCCGCTGACGTCGGTCAAGTACGCAGGCGCACCCTGGGAACTGGGCCTGAGCGAGGTGCGTCAAGTGTTGACCGCCAATGATTTACGTGGCCAGGTCCGCATCCAGGCCGATGGCGGATTGAAAACGGGCCTTGATGTGGTCAAGGCTGCAATACTGGGCGCTGAGAGCTTCGGCTTTGGCACGGCACCAATGATCGCGCTGGGCTGTAAATATCTGCGAATCTGCCACCTGAACAACTGCGCGACCGGCGTCGCAACTCAAAATCAGACATTGCGCCGCGAGCACTTCATCGGGCTACCGCAGATGGTCATCAACTATTTTCGATTTGTTGCCGAAGAGGTCCGGCAACTCCTGGCCGAACTGGGCGTCGAACGCCTCGAAGCGCTGATTGGACAAACTCAGTATTTGCGGCGAATCGAAGGTCTGACGACTCGACAGAACAAGCTGGACCTGTCGCCACTGCTGGCATCATCCACTGAACACGCGGTCGATCAGTTCTGCACGGTCAAGCGCAATCCACCGCACGACCCGGGCCGATTGGCCACTCGAATCCTGCAGGATGCCCAGGCCGGACTCGACAGCGGTTGCGGCGGCGAGCATCACTACGCCATCGCCAATCACGACCGCTCGATCGGCGCACGATTGTCCGGTCATATTGCACGGCGCTACGGATCGCACGGTCTTCAGAATCAACCGCTGGTCTTGAACCTTGAAGGCACGGCCGGACAGAGCCTCGGTGCTTTCAACGCTACGGGCCTGCTGATCAACCTGGTGGGCGAGGCAAATGACTACGTCGGCAAGAGTATGGCTGGCGGTCGAATCGTATTGCGACCACCTGACGGTATTCGCTACTCGGCTCGGCATACTCCGATTCTCGGCAATACCTGCCTGTACGGCGCAACGGGTGGCGAACTATTTGCCGCAGGCACTGCAGGCGAGCGCTTTGCAGTGCGTAATTCCGGTGCCATCGCCGTGGTCGAAGGGGCCGGCGACCATGCCTGTGAATACATGACCGGCGGCGTCGTGGCCATTCTCGGCCAGACCGGCATTAATTTCGGTGCAGGCATGACCGGCGGCTTTGCTTATGTGCTGGACCTGGAGCGCGACTTTGTCGATCGCTACAATCATGAGTTGATCGAAATTCACCATATTGCGCCGGATAGCATGGAGAACCATGTTCATCACCTGCGCAACCTGATCCAGCGCCACGCCGAGATGAGTCGAAGCGAATGGGCAACTGAAGTGCTGGACGATTTCCGCCGTATGTTGCCCAAATTCTGGCTGGTAAAACCGAAAGCTGCTGAGCTGGGCGAACTGATCCAGCGCCTGCGGGAAGCCGCATGAGCGCATTGGTCAATAAACCATCTTCGCTGCACTTCATCGAGTCGCCCAGACAGGATCCGGCTGTAACCGAAATACCCATTCGGATCAAGGGCTGGGATGAAATCTATGGCCACTATCCAGCGGAAAACGCTAGCGACCAGGCTGCGCGCTGCATCAATTGTGGCAACCCCTACTGCGAATGGGAATGCCCGGTACACAATTTTATTCCTGACTGGCTCCGGTTGATCGAACAGGGCCGGTTGTTCGAGGCCGCTGAACTGTCGCACCAGACCAACTCGCTGCCGGAAATTTGCGGCCGCATCTGTCCGCAGGACCGGTTGTGCGAAGGCGCCTGCACGCTGAACGACGGGCTCGGCGCAGTAACCATCGGCTCGATCGAGAAATACATCACCGACGAGGCGGTCAAACAGGGCTGGCGACCAGACTTGTCCAGGGTCCAGCCCAGCGGCAAGCGCGTCGCGATCGTCGGCGCCGGCCCGGCCGGGCTGGCCTGTGCCGACGTACTGGCGCGGCACGGCATTCAGTCGAGTGTGTTTGACCGTAATCAACGCATTGGCGGCCTGCTGACCTGGGGCATTCCGCCGTTCAAGCTGGACAAACAGATCGTCGAAACCCGTCGCGAGCTGTTGGAAGGCATGGGGATTGAATTCCGGCTGGGCGTTGAGGTTGGCAGGGACCTCGAACTGCAGCAGCTGTTGAATGAATACGATGCCGTGTTCCTCGGCCTGGGCACCTATCAGGCGCTGGACGGTAATTTGCTGCAAGCGCCACTCGATAACGTGATTCCATCGCTGAAATACTTGATTGGCAATGTTCACAACGTGATCGGCACCGAAGACCCCCGATATCCATATATCGATTTATCAGGCCAGCAAGTGGTCGTGCTTGGCGGTGGCGATACCGCCATGGACTGTGTTCGAACGGCCATTCGTCAGGGTGCCGAATCCGTCACCTGTGCCTACCGTCGCGACGAGGAAAACATGCCGGGTTCACGCCGCGAGGTACGCAATGCCCGCGAAGAAGGCGTCCAGTTTTTGTTCAACCGCCAGCCGATTAAGATCATCGAGGAAGGCAATAAGCTCGCTACTGCCGTTCGACTGGCTCGGACGCAGCTCGGCCAGCCAGATGAAAATGGCCGTCGCAGGGCCGAAATCATTCCAGACAGTGAACATGAGCTGGTGGCTGACGCCATCATCATTGCCTTCGGCTTTCAGCCGGATCCGCCGGATTGGCTTGAACATCACAAGGTTGACCTGCATGGCAACGGTCGCGTCAACGTGGAGGATCAAAAAGCCCTGCCATTTCAAACCACGAACGAAAAAATCTTTGCCGGTGGCGACATGGTGCGCGGCGCAGACCTGGTGGTCACCGCCGTATTTGAAGGCCGGGAAGCGGCCAAGAGTATCGCCGATTATCTGGGCGTGCCAGCGGTGATGCGCTAGCAGGGCATTTCGGAAACGCAGATAACGCAGATTAAAATCATTGCGCTTACCTTGAAGCAAGGTAAAGCTGTTGATCGATTACAAGGTCAGTTGTTTGAAGTCAGAAAAAGGGCACTGACTGAAACCCGCTGTGCATATCCTACGGCCAAAACATCAGGCTTCATTCGAAATACCGATTACCTTGCTTAAACAATCTGCGTAATCTGCGGTTCCATACCAGCGAACTCATCGCCCGCGATAGTGATCGATCGGCTCCTCACCGTCCTCCAAGCCCTGTTCTTCAACGCGCAATTCACGGTGCGCCTTGTTTTCGAACTGAATTTCGAGCGTCAGGATAAAGCGCCAGTCCGAGCCACGATCACCGGTTTCGGGATCGACCGGCCAGGCATACTCGGGCTGCAACTCGTAGAACAGCCAGTCGCGCAGAAAAGCCCGACGGAATCGAAAATTGACAAACACCTCCTCGCGCTTGCGGCTACCGTCGGTTCGACGAAATGCACCCAGCTCGCTGCGGACTGCAGTCTTGCGATTCAACTGACGGAAACCAATCAAGCCGGTACGCCAATCAATGCCGTCGGTTGCCTCGGACACGGTGCCAGTGCCTGTCAATCGGACCAGGGTTTCATCGTCGGGTAACCACTCCAAGTCCGCCCTGGAGGAAACTCCGAACCCGTCTTCACGCTCCCAGAAACCGGTCTGAGTAAAGCGCGCAAATGAATTTTCGCTCAAGCGCAAGGCATTTCGTGCACGCCCTCGTATACGGGGGTTCAGGCCGTCGGTCTTGACCCGCACCGTGCCGTCGAGATCGAATTGAGTCCGACCCGATTCATTCAGCAGAAATCGCAAGCCCAGGCGGGTCTCAAGGTCTTCATCTGCATTCGAGCTGTCGGCCTGATCGTCCAGGCCGGCTTGATCATCATCGCGACTGATCAGCAGTCGGACGCGCTGTGATACGCGCGGCAGGTAGATATTGGCGGAAAACTTCACGTTGAAGTCGAGGTTTTCGCTTTCATCCCAGCGCAAAGAGTTTCGTATTCGAAAGAAACTACCGACCGGCGTTTCTTCATCGGCACGTTGGCTGCCGAAAAACCCGTCGAACCAGGCGGCCGGGCCACACAGCTGACGGTTCAGGTAGGCATGCGTCCGATCCAGCCAACTATCGCCCACATAGTCTTCGAGCTGGCAGGACATGGCGACCACGTCTTCAGGCCGCATATCGGGCGGACCCATCGGCTCCTGTTCGGTTTGATCCGTCGATTCAGCAGCGGCGGGCGCCGCCGTTGACTGTGCTTGCACCCGGCATGGCATAACCACCAGCATCAGGGCCAGGATGCAGCCAAGCCAAAGGGCTCGTTGGGCGTTGACAACTCCACTGAACCTGGAATTCATGCCGTTGATTGTAGTAACAAAGCAACCGCCATGGTACCTCGCTTCAATACCAATTTCGCTCAATACCGATAAGGAATGTCTCGACACTGAACAAAACATCATGTCGCCTGGTTAGATACATCATGGAACTCTCGAAGGTTTTAACACCGGTTTGCAACGACGCTGTCAGTGAAGCCTTAAAGCATAAATTGCATTGGAAATCCCTATTGGTTGAACTTTCAGTTCAGAATAGCTTCATGAACTGTTCTGAACATTCCACAACACATCCGTTTGAAACGCTTTTGCCGGAACGGGTGCTGGAGGCCGCAGAGTCGCTCGGGCTGATGACTGACGGTCGCCTGCTGGCACTCAACAGCTACGAAAATCGAGTCTGGCAGATTGGCCTGGATGATCAGCCGCCTGTCATTGGAAAATTTTATCGACCCGGACGATGGACCACCGATGCGCTGATGGAAGAGCATGCGTTTACCGGCGAGCTGACGGCGTCCGGTCTGTCGGTGGTTGCGCCCCTAGAATTCAACGGCAGTTCGTTGCATGAGCATGCAGACTTTCAGTTTGCGCTGTTTCCGCGCCAGGGCGGGCATGCGCCGGAGCCCGCCAATGAAGACGTATTGCGCAGTCTCGGCCGGGCGCTGGGTCGCATGCATGCAGTCGGCCAGACTTCGGATTTTCACTCTCGAGCATCGATCACTCCGGAAACCCATGCGCTAGAGCCCGCGGAATGGCTACTGGAGGAACGCTGGTTGCCAGCCCATCTGGAATCGGCCTTTGAAAGCCTGAGCCGGGATTTGATGCAGCATATTCAGTCCTGCTGGCAGCGGGCCGGGTCTTTTCAGACGATTCGACTGCATGGTGATTGTCATCCGGGCAATATCCTGTGGCGGGACCAGCCGCACTTTGTCGACCTGGATGATTGTCGGACTGGTCCTGCGGTACAAGACCTGTGGATGCTGATCTCCGGCGAAGCACATGAGCGCGAGCAGCAGTGGCAGTGGCTGCTGGATGAGTATGCAATGTTCTGTGATTTCAACGCCGCAGAGTTGAATCTGGTCGAAGCCCTGCGCGCAATGCGCATGCTGCACTACCAGGCATGGCTGGCGCGACGCTGGGATGATCCCGCCTTTCCCAAGGCATTTCCCTGGTTCGAGGATGACCGGCACTGGGAGCAGGTCATCCAGCAGCTGCGCGAACAATTGTCTGAGCTTCAGGAGCCGCCGGTCACCTGGCATCGATAAGTCTGCCGCCGACGTTACAACGACCCCGTCAGCGAATTACCGCTACAATTCAAAGGCTGGATTTCCCATGGCCCGTTCAGCCCACTTTACGGAATAGTACTCATGTCTGACGATTCATCAATCCGTGCGTCGCATCCGAATGGCCACTTCTACTCGCCGGTTGTCGATCCGGCAGCGCTTGAAAGCCAGAAGGACAGACTCTGGCCGGAATCCATACCCGAATGCCTGGGCATCGACTTCAACGATGCATCACACCGTCGAGTTCTGAAACAGGATTTCAAGCGTTTCATCAAGGACTACGATTATCCGGAACAGGCGCAGGATGAAAGCAGTTTCTACACCCAGAACTCCCAGTTCAGCTGGCTGGATGCAAGAGCGCTGTTCGTGCTGCTTCGATCACTGCGTCCGTCCCGCATTATCGAGGTCGGCTCCGGCTTTTCATCGCTGCTGATGGCCGACGTCAATGACCGATTTCTCGAATCGGCCGTGGACATCACCTGTATCGAACCCTACCCACGCGATTTTCTTCGTCAACAACTACCCGGCCTGAATCGAGTCATTATCCAATGTGTCCAGGATGTCCCGCTACAAACCTTCGAGCAGCTCAAATCAGGCGATCTGCTGTTTATCGACTCATCGCACGTCAGCAAGACCGGCAGTGACCTTAATTACCTGATGTTCGAAGTGCTTCCAAGGCTGGATCGTGCTGTCCACATCCACTTTCATGACATTTTCCTGCCGGCCGAATATCTGAAGGAATGGGTGCTGGAGGATAACCGGAGCTGGAATGAACAGTATTTGCTGCGTGCACTGTTGATGCAGACCGATGCCTACCAGGTGACTTTTGGAAGCAACTACGCGCAGCTGAAGTTTCCCGAACTGGTCGCCGATGCGCTGGGATTTGACGACCGCCGCTCATTCGGTGGCGGCAGTTTCTGGATTCAAAAGAAAACAGATCCTCTCTGACGAGGTCCACGCATAACCTTTCTTAGTTGGATGGTTCTGCCTTCTGAAATCGCTGCGCATCAACCACCGCAATCGCGGTCATATTGACAACGCGGCGAACGGTCGCTGAGGGCGTCAGCACGTGTGCCGGTCTGCCAACACCCATCAGAATCGGACCGACATTCACGCCCTTGCCGATCACGCGCGCCATGTTGAACGCAATATGGGCGGCATCCTGATCGGGCATGATAAAAAGATTGGCCTGACCAGACAGCGCAGAATTCGGGAAGATCCGATTGCGGATGGAAGGCATCAAAGCCGCATCGGCGCGCATTTCGCCTTCAATTTCGAGCGCTGGCGCGCGTTCTCTAACGAGTTTGAGTACCTGCCGCATCTTCGAGGCCTGGGCATCCACGTGGCTGCCGAACGACGAATGCGAAAGCAGGGCCACTTTCGGCGTAATGCCAAACATGCGGACTTTCTCAGCGGCCATCAGCGTTACATCGGCCAGCTGTTCGGCCGTGGGATCGGCATTGACATGCGTGTCGCAAACAAAGTAGGTCCCGCTGTCGTTGGTCATGGCCGACAATGCACCCATGGTGGCAAGCCCCTCGGCAAAGCCAAGCACTTCGGTGACGTATTTCAATTTTTTATGATACTGACCAACCACACCGCAGATCATCGCGTCGGCCTCGGCGCGATGAACCATGACCGCAGCAATGACCGTGTTTCGGGTACGCACAATCGCCTTGGCTGAATCCGGCGTCACGCCCCGTCGCTCGGTAATCTGATGAAACGTGGTCCAGTAATCCTTGAAACGCGGATCCGACTCCGGGTTGACCAGTTCAAAATGCTCGTTGATCTTCAAGCGCAGCCCTGCGCGCTCGATACGCATCTCGACCACTGCCGGTCGACCGATCAGAATGGGTTTGGCCAAACCATCATCAACGATGGTCTGAACGGCGCGCAGCACGGTCTCTTCCTCGCCTTCGGCGAACACGACGCGCTTGGGGTTGTTGCGCGCCGCTTCGAATACCGGCTTCATCAACAGGCCGGTGCGGAACACGTATTGGTTCAAGCGCTCGCGATAGGCTTCGAGATCCTCGATTGGACGCGTGGCCACACCGGATTCCATCGCGGCTTTTGCTACCGCCGGCGCAAGCTGGACCAATAATCGCGGATCAAACGGCTGCGGAATCAGATAATCGCGCCCGAATGTGACTGATTCGCCTTCATAGGCCTGCGCGGCCACGTCCGAGACTTCCATGCGCGCCAGCTCGGCAATGGCCGAAACGCAGGCCGTCTTCATTTCATCATTGATGGCGGTAGCACCCACGTCGAGCGCGCCACGGAAAATGTACGGAAAGCACAAGACGTTGTTGACCTGGTTTGGAAAGTCCGAGCGCCCGGTTGCAATCAACGCATCCGGTCGTGCTGCACGGGCCTCGTCCGGCATGATCTCCGGCACTGGATTGGCCAGCGCCAGGATGATCGGTTGATCGGCCATCTGCTTGACCATCTCGGGCTTCAACACGCCCGGCGCGGACACGCCCAGAAAGATATCTGCGCCAGCAATGACATCGGCCAGCGTGCGCGCTTCCGTATCGCGCGCATAGCCCGCTTTGCGATCGTCCATATCCTGATCGCGCCCGACATAGACCACGCCCTCACGATCGCATACCGTGATGTGCGCCTTCTGCAACCCCATCGTGACCAGCAGATCGAGACAGGCCATGCCGGCAGCGCCAGCACCAGAGGCCACCAGCTTGACCTCATCCAGCGACTTGTCGACCAACATCAGCGCGTTGGTCACCGCCGCTGCTGTAATGATCGCTGTGCCATGCTGGTCATCATGAAACACCGGAATATTCATCCGGTCTTTCAGCGCCTGCTCCACCTGAAAACATTCCGGTGCCTTGATGTCTTCCAGGTTGATGCCACCAAAGGTCGGCTCCAGGCTGGCGATGATTTCGATCAGTCGCTCTGGATCCGATTCATCCACTTCGATGTCGAACACATCGATATCGGCAAACTTCTTGAACAATACGCCCTTGCCTTCCATGACCGGCTTGGACGCCAGCGGCCCGATGTCGCCGAGACCCAGCACCGCCGTACCGTTCGAGATGACCGCTACCAGGTTGCCGCGCGCGGTGTATTCGCGCGCCTTGAGTGGATCGTTGGCAATTTCGGTGCTGGCCGCCGCAACGCCTGGAGAATAAGCCAGCGCCAGGTCCTTCTGGGTGGTCAGCGCCTTGGTCGGCGTGATCTTGATCTTGCCAGGGGTCGGATAGCGATGGTAGTCCAGCGCCTGTTCGTTGAATTTGTCGTTCATCGGAATCAGTGGATATCGCTCAGTTGATCAAAATGAAACAGGCTGGCATCGCAGGCCAGCCTGTTCAACAGGGTTGAGACTTGACCGGAGTCAGCCCTCCAGATCCTGGCTCCATTGACCGAGCGCGGCCAGGCCATTCATCTTGGCCCGATGCAGCAGAATCTTCTGTGCACTGGCAACGTTGTGATCAGGATCAGCCGCCCATTCTTTCAGGCAGGCCTGCTGCAGCGCACGGCCATACGAAAAGGACAACGGCCACGGAAGGTCGCCCATCCGGTTCATCGCATCCAGATGCTGAGTCGCCTCGACATCGCCCTGGCCGCCGGAAAGAAACACAATGCCGGCCACGGCGGCGGGTACCGCATTCAGCAAGCAGTCAATCGTGGCCTCGGCTACATCATCGACGCCAGCGCGATCACTGGCCTCACTGCCGGAAATCACCATCGACGCTTTCAGAATGGTGCCTTCCAGCAGCACGTTATGCTCGAACAGCGCGGAAAACAGCGCCTTCAGCGTCGCCTCGGTCACGTCAAAACTGGTGTCCAGATCATGCGTGCCGTCCATCAATACTTCCGGCTCGACCATCGGTACCAGGCCGGCTTCCTGGCAGAGTGCGGCATAGCGCGCCAGCGCGTGCGCATTGGCGTCAATGCACGTTCGCGTGGGAATATCTTCGCCAATCGTGATCACTGCACGCCATTTGCAGAATCTTGCGCCTAACTGAACATACTCGGCCAATCGCTCGCGCAGGCCATCGAGGCCTTCGGTAATTTTTTCTCCATCGAATCCGGCCAGCGGCTTGGCGCCGGTATCCACTTTGATGCCCGGAATGACACCGGCAGCCTGCATGGCTTCGACCATGCTCGGGCCAGCCGGCGTGTTCTGGCGCAGCGTTTCGTCAAACAGGATGGCACCTGAAATATGCTCACCCAGCCCATCGGCGGTCAGCAGCATTGAACGATAGGCAATGCGATGCGCTTCGCTGTTATCAAGATTGACCGATGCCAATCGCTTGGCGATCGTTCCACTTGATTCATCAATCGCAAGAATGCCGCGACCGGGGGCGACCATGGCCTGGGCCGTCGCTACGAGTTGCTCCAGTTGATCCGTCATGTAAGGGCTCCTGAATAAAATAATTCGACCCAAAGATCGATTTTGCTTACCGATAGTAAATAAAGCACAAGTTCATAGGATTATTGTACTGTCTGACCTGAACTTCGGCGAGCCAAACTTTGCTTGAATTCACAGGTTGGCCAACTCGGGCTGAGTCGAATCGTTCGTAGCCGCTGGTACCTTCAGAATCTTCATGGTGTTGGTGCCGCCGTGACGGCCAATCTGGTCGCCAAATGTCAGAATAACGCGCTGGCCCGCTTCGATCAGACCAGCTTCCAGCGCGCGCTGCAGGGCCTGCTCAACCAGCTCGGAACGATCGATCGGATCGTCGGCCAGACCGGCCGGGAAAAACAGCGGCTGGACGTGCTGAAACAATCGCATCCTGCGCAGGCTGGCGCGATTGGGTGATAAAGCAATAATCGGCACCGGCGAGCGCACGCGGCTCAACCACTGCGCCGTTGAGCCCGATTCGGTCAGCGCAATAATTGCATCCAGCGGCACGTTATTGGCGGTAATCATGGCGGCCATGGCAATCGCCTGATCGGTTCGTTCGGGTTTGACGGTCAGCCGGCGCTGCGGAATGTGCGCCTGGACGTGGCGCTCGGCCGCTTCACAGATTCGGCCCATGGCCTCAATAACCCGCACCGGATGTTTGCCCACCGCCGTTTCGGCCGACAGCATGACCGCATCGGTGCCGTCAATCACGGCATTGGCCACATCCGAGACTTCGGCGCGCGTCGGGATCGGGCTCTCGATCATCGACTGCATCATCTGGGTTGCAGTAATGACCGGCCGGTTCAGATTCAGCGATGCAGTGATGATGCGTTTTTGCAGGCCGGGCAGCTCGGCCTCGCCGATTTCAACGCCCAGGTCGCCGCGCGCGACCAGTACAGCGTCCGAGGCTTCGATAATGTCATCGAGCTGATCCAGCGCTTCGGTGCGCTCGATCTTGCTAACCAGCGCCGCTTCACCGCCGGCTTGGCGCAGCAAATCCCGCGCGTGATTCATATCCTCGGCGCTGCGCGGAAAGGACACGGCCAGATAATCCACCTGCCATTCAGCAGCCTTGGCGATATGCTGTTTATCTTCATCGGATACCCCCGGCAGCGACAAGCCACCGCCGCGCAGGTTCAGGCCTTTTCGGTCGTGCAGGCGTCCACTGGTCAATACCTGGCAATGGATTGTGCTGCCTTCAACCGCAACCACCCGCAGCGACATCAGACCGTCATCCAGCAACAACTCGGAACCCGGGCGAACATCCTGTGCCAGCCCGGCATAGCTAACGCCGACCTGCTTTTGATCACCGGCCGGGGCGGCCTCGTCTGCAATCAGCGCAAACGAATCACCCACATTGAGTTCGACCGAACCCTCGCGAAATTGGCCGATGCGGATCTTGGGCCCAGGCAGATCGCCCAACACCGCAACGTCAGTGTCGAGCTCGCGCGCTACTGCGCGCACCAGTCGAATTCGACGCGCATGAGACTCTGCATCGCCATGGGAAAAGTTGATCCGGACAACATCACAACCGGCCATGATGAGGCGTTCGATCACGTCCGGATCATCCGTGGCCGGGCCGAGTGTCGCGACAATCTTGGTTCTGCGGTTCATCAGCCGCAGTCTAGCGGAAAGACTCAATCAGTACTATTCGAAGGCGTGAATATTGAATACTCACAAGAATATGGATTGGCTGCAGGAATCAAGAGCCCTGGCATCACCCACAACCAGCATCACCCACAAATTGAAGCATTACCAAGCAACGCATCGTGCTTGATGCGTTGCCATCGATAGCGAGGTTTGATCTCCGACCGGCGGCGTCCGCTCGGTCGGAGGCATCGGGTTCAATCAGGCCGTTTCGTCGACGACCTTAGCACCCTGAGATTGCGTGGCCACGCTCTTCATACCGTTCTTGCAGCCGGATTCCGAGGCATAGGTCTGGCTGGTGCCGATGACCTGTGCATTGGCCGCTTTCAGCACAAAGGAATATTTTCCGGACGGCGTCTTCTTGTGCTCGAACCGATCCGGCTTTTGCGAGTTGGTCTGCACCGACTTGATGCCGTTCATGCAGCTCGCTTTCTTGGCGTAGCCTTCGCTGGCCAGAATATTCTGCCCGTTGCCGGCTTTCAAGCGAAAACGAAATTCGCCTTTCTTGTCTTTATAAACTTCGAACTTTCCAGCCATGATGCCTCCCAAACAATATGAAAATTAAACGGACCGCAACCTGATCCTGCGGCTTCGAGATCTATTATGCCAAATGAATCCACTATTGCCTAATCCAGTGTTCTGGCTCGTTTCAAATTAAAAGACCCGTCCAGGTCAGCCAACCGGCTATGATCATGCTCGACACAGCAACCGTGAGCAATCCAGCCCAAGTCCCGCTATTGAATGGTTTCCGAAGCAGCTGGACAATGGCCAACAGCACAATCAAGACCGAAAGGATGATCAGCGGCGCTATCCATCCCGTTGGCCCGATTAGTCCCAGCGGCAAGACCGCAGCAGCACGCGCCAGCGTCTGACTGACGGCCAGCGCCAGCGATCCGATACCGGCCAGCGCCAGCGCCGCCGCCAGCCAGGCAAACAGGCGTTGCGTGGCGTAGCCCGGGATCGATTGATGACCATCCAGCCTGCGCCCGAGCCAGGCCAACGGGTACGCAAGCAGCGCGATCAGCAGCAGCACAACGGATAACGCAGGCAGAATCAGCCCGGTGTACTGTCCACGTTGAATTGATCGCAGCATTCTGAACGCTGCTGGATCGGCCCTGTACTCAGTGACAAAATCCACAACCGGCATGTCGGCAATGCAGCTCGTATCGGGCGATTGGTCCGGCCGCCTCAGAAATTGCGTCATGATCTCGCTGGGACATTCAGGCAGCGTGGCAAAGTGGCCGGTATACGGGACTTCAACAAGCGTTGCGTTGCTCAGCCCCTCGAGCACATAGGCGGCAAAGGCCGGCGGGGTAATCGGATCAACCGTGCCTACCGCCAACAACACCGGCCGGTCGGATTCGAGATTGGTATGCAGTGGATCGAGCTCGTTCAAGCCCAAGGCATCACACGCGGAAGACCGGAGTGTATCGCTGAGCACATCACTCCAGAACGGTTCGTTGTTCACCGTGTCCTCGTGAGTTTGCTGGTCACTCAGGGCAAAGCCGGTGCAGGTCGAAATGATGCCCATTCCTTCACCAACCGCTAATGACACCCGAGGGGCAAGTTGCTCTGCGAAGGCTTGCAGCGCCTCGATATTGCGGTTTTGCAAAGCGCTCATCATGGCTGGAAATGAAGGATACAGCGCGCGGTCATACAGCGCCTGAAATAGCGAGATGGCGACCACTTTCCGGTTCAGGATCACCTGTCCGCTCGGCGCAACCTCGGGCGGCAAATCCGTCAACACCAGAGGCCGATCTCGATAACTTTCCACCACCTGCTCAGCCCATTCGCTCAGGTCGCCAAACTGCTCGGCACAGGTGCCGTGCTCGACGCAGGCGGCATTGATCGCGTCGAGGGCGCTGCGCATGCCAAATGGCAAGTTGCTCCAGCTCATGGGCGGCGGCGCAATCACGGAATCCAGCACCGCCGCGCGAACACCTTCCCCATCGACGCGCAGCACCGCTTGTGCCAGTTCGGTGCCATAGGAAATCCCGAACACATTCCACTGTTCAATTCCCAGTGCACGGCGAATATCCCGCATGTCCATGGCATTGTCCCAGCTTGTATAGGCCGTAGCATCCACGCCACGCTGCTCGCCCTCCTCCAGACAACGTTGATACCCTTCAGTCATTTGGCGGACCGATTGCTGGCTGTAAGGATCGGGGTGATCCAGCTGTGAAGTATTCAAGCCGCGGCAGAAAAAACCTTCCGAGTAGCCCGTGCCACGCTGATCGGGCAGAATCAAATGGCTGACCTGAACAAAATTCTTGTGCCAGGGCGATACGCCAGACACAAACCTTGGGGCTGCATCCATAATGGCCTGCCCCGGGCCGCCCGATAGCAGAACAGTAGTCCCTGCCGCCGGATCGTCCTCCGACGATCGAACCCTGGCAATGGACAGGCGGATCAATCGGCTGTTCGGGTCCCTGCGATTTTCCGGGACCAGCACATAGCCACACTGAATCCGATCCCGATCGTAGTCAACTTGCGCTGGAAACGGACAAGGCGCCGCTGACCACTCGGGCTCAAATGAACGCCAGGTCGGGTGTACCCGTGCAAAAACGGGTTGCAAATCGTCGTCTGGATCGGCTTCCAGAAACGCTGGATCTATCAGCAGAGCAGGTGTCTGCGCATTTGAGCTGGCTGCTTCCGTTTCAAGCGCGGGATCCTGCCCCACCACAGGACTGACTGCCCCGACCAGTAACAGCGTGGCGCCAGCCGCGATACCTGTTGCGATAGTTGCGCGCGAAGTGAAGTCAACCAACGGATTGCCTTCTGCCATAGCCTAAGATTCCTGTGTGATTTTTGGTTAAGGCCGCTGTAAACATCGTCAAATCAGCGGCAACAGCATCAGTGCAATCGAAGCGCCAAAACCCACCATCCAGATCAGCGAGCGCAACCAGTGCAGGTCGGCCAGGTAGCAGGCAATGTAGGTCAAACGGCTTGCAATGAACAGCATGGCCAGACCATTGACCCAGCCCGGATCGGCGCGAAACAGCAACGCCAACAAAAGACCGGCAGCAAATACTGGAAACGCCTCGATTGTATTCTGATGCGCGCCCAGTGCGCGTGCGCCGAACCCGGTCAATCGGGCCTGCTGCGTGCGTGGATTGCGGTTGTCGTAGCGGCCATCCATTTGCCTGCGGGCCCAGGCCACCGGGAATTCGGTCAAGGCGATCAGCGCAGCAGCAGCGATCAGACATGCAATAGCCAAGTCGTAATGGGTCGACAATTCAGGCATGCGAAAACAACCGATTGAGTGCAAGGCTATTGTCACCGTTTTGTGCACTCGGCTTCAACTATTCAGGGCCGGTTGATTGAAACAATTCAACAATCCATTCCAACCTTTTGCACACTGGCCGCATCTTAGTGAGTATGGATGCCATGGTGACCGATGAACAAACGATGCTTGATGTGCAAGTGCAAGCCGCTCAGGACGGCGATAGGTACGCATTTGAGCAGCTGTATCAAGCTCATGCCTCGGGCCTGATGCCCATGCTTTGGCGCTTGAGCGGCGGCGATCGGGCGCTGGCCGAAGACTGGCTTCAGGACAGTTTCGTATTGGCCTGGAAAAAGCTCAAGCAGGTCAAGGAACCGAAGGCCTTTGCCGGCTGGCTGCGCAAACTGGCCGTCAATCGCGCGCTGAGCGAAAAGCGCCGTGGACGCCTTGAAAGCATTGCTGAATATGCCGAACCGGTCGCCCCGGAACCACCCTGGCCGGCCGCTGATCTGGACCTGGAGCGCGCCATTGCCGATCTGCCGAAGCGCGCACGCGAAGTGCTGGTGCTGTTTCAGCTCGAGGGCTGGACGCATGACGAAATTGCCCGGCATCTGAACGTCAATAGCGGCACCAGCAAATCACAGCTCAACCGGGCTCGATCCCTGTTGAAGGAGCAATTGAAATGAGCAGTAATGATGAATCCATGAATGATCAGACGATCGATGACCAGGCGCTGGATCGCCGACTGGCTGCGCTTCCCCAGCACGCATCGGTTGATTCAACCATCTGGCCGAAAATCGAACACCGTCTACGACCGCATTCGAAACGGGCCTGGTTCGGTGGCGCTGCGGCAGCAGCCTGTTTTCTGGCCGTAGTCACCATTACCAACTACAACGCACCCAACTGGTCCGAGCTGCATCGCACGATGGCGCTGCAGGCCGAGGCGGAAGCGATGAGTGCCAGCAGCCTGGTGCCCCAAATGATCAGCCAGGTTAGCTGGCCTGAAGACATGCGCATCGCGTGGAATGAATACGAGGTGGCCATTGACGAACTGGAACGCGCGCTGGAGCTGAACCCCGGCTATCAAGTGCTGATCGACACGTTGGCCGCTAAACGGCTCCAGCAATCGCGCCTCGTCAATCAAGCCCAGTCGATCGGCATGATCCGAAATACCCACACTGAACAACGACCAACTGGAGTACAGCACTATGACATTTAATCCCCCAACAACGCCACGATGGGCTGGCTTCCTGACGCTTACGCTGGTGGCCTCCTTCTGCCTTTCGGCACAAGCCCGGCAGCAAATCGATGAAAGCCGCGAAGCCAATGCAGACGCCCGCATTCATTTCACAGCAGTCACCGGTAACTTCGACATTGTTGGTCATGACGACAACAGCTTCCGACTTGAAGGCCAGCTCGGCGACGACGTTGAAGAGCTGATCATCACCGGCGGTCCGGATGACTGGCGCATCGAGCTGGAGGCCAAGGACGGCAACTACAACTGGCGCGACAGTGTGTCGAGCTCTGATCTGACGCTCTACGTCCCGGTCGCGGCCGAAGTGCGTGCCGGAGTCGTCAGTGCAGACCTTCAGGTGGAAAACCTGCTCGGCGCACGCGTTGAAGTTGCCACGGTCAGCGGTAATATCGACCTCGATAATGTGCTTCCAGAGCGCCTGGATGCCAAGACCGTCAGCGGCGATCTGTATGTCGAAGGCGGCGGTCAAAGCGATTCCAGCCTGGCTTCAGTTAGTGGCGATGTCGAGGCCACCGAACTGCGCGGCCGCATCAGCGTCGAAAGCGTCAGCGGCGATGTCACGATCGAAGCGTTTGACGTGTCCGACCTCGAAGCACAGAGCGTGTCCGGTGACCTGGTCCTGAACATCAGCCCGCTGGACCGTGCAACACTCGATCTCAGCGCACACAGCGGCGATATCGAACTGGTGCTGCCTGCCACCACCCAGATGGATCTGGAAGCGAATACGTTCTCCGGTGACTTGAACAATGCCTTCGGTGGTGACGTCATCGAACGTGCCGGTCCCGGCGAAGAAATGATGTTGATCGACGGCAACGGCGGCGTGCGCATCAAGGCTCAGACCTTCAGCGGCGAGCTGAATATCGAACGCCAATAATCTCGAGCAACCCCAAACCGAGATCGTGAAGCCGGGCCCTGCCCGGCTTTTTTTTGGCTCTGGATGCTGTAACCACAGGTTGCTGCGATCCCCAAATGCCGAAGCGCAACCCGATTAAGCTGCTGAATTCCCTATACTAATAAGGCAACCCCTTATTGCGAGCCCAGGGAGATTATCAATGAAACTGATCAGCGCCGTGGTCAAACCATTCAAGCTCGATGATGTGCGTGAAGCCTTATCCGCCATCGGCATCAACGGCATGACCATTACCGAGGTCAAGGGTTTTGGCCGGCAAAAAGGTCATACCGAGCTCTATCGGGGGGCTGAATACGTGGTCGACTTTCTGCCGAAAGTCAAGATCGACGTGGCCGTGGCCGATGACCTGGTCGAACACGTGATCGAAGCCATTACCAAGACCGCCAACAGCGGCAAGATCGGCGATGGAAAGATCTTCGTGACTTCACTGGAACAGGTCATCCGCATCCGCACCGGCGAATCCGGTGAGAGCGCCATCTAGCCCGATCCGCTCAGCGAACTGAACACATCTTTTGAGAGGGAACACGCATGGACAACTCGGTCTTTGAGCTGCAGTACGCACTGGATACCTTTTACTTTCTGATCTGCGGCGCGCTGGTCATGTGGATGGCAGCCGGCTTCACCATGCTGGAAGCGGGCCTGGTGCGCGCCAAGAACACCACTGAAATTCTGACCAAGAACGTGGCGCTGTACGCAGTAGCCTGCACGATGTACCTGATCTGTGGCTACGCCATCATGTACGGCGGCGATGTGTTGCTGGCCGGCATCACAGGTGATGGCGTCAGCGGGGCCGAAGAGGCTGCCACCTATGCTCCTTCAGCCGACTTCTTCTTCCAGGTCGTGTTTGTGGCCACCGCCATGTCGATTGTTTCGGGTGCCGTGGCCGAGCGCATGAAGCTGTGGGCCTTTCTCGCGTTTGCCGTGGTCCTGACCGGGTTTATCTACCCGATGGAAGGCCGCTGGACCTGGGGTGAAAACCCGGTGTTCGGGCTGTATTCCTTAAGCGAGTTGGGTTTCTCTGATTTTGCCGGCTCCGGCATTGTCCACATGGCCGGTGCAGCGGCCGCGTTGGCCGGTGTGCTGCTGCTCGGTGCACGAAAGGGCAAGTTCGGTCCGGGTGGCCGCATCAACGGCATACCCGGCGCCAATCTTCCGCTGGCCACGCTTGGCACGTTTATATTGTGGATGGGCTGGTTCGGATTCAACGGCGGCTCGGTGCTGGCCACGGCATCGGTTGAAAGCGCCAACAGCGTCGCCGTCGTATTCATGAACACCAATGCCGCAGCTTGCGGTGGTTTGATTGCTGCATTGATTCTGAGCCGCTTCTTGTTCCGCAAGGCCGACCTGACCATGGCCTTGAACGGCGCGCTGGCAGGATTGGTCGCAATCACGGCCGAGCCCTCGACACCGTCACCACTGCAGGCCACGTTGTTTGGCGCCGCGGGTGGGCTACTGGTCGTCGGTTCCATCCTGGCGCTGGATCGTTTACGCATCGACGACCCGGTCGGTGCGATTTCGGTGCACGGCACTGTCGGACTGCTGGGCTTGTTACTGGTGCCACTCACCAATGACGGGGCCACCTGGTCCGGCCAGCTGATCGGCGCAGCCACGATCTTTTTCTGGGTCTTCGGTGCGAGTTTCATCGTCTGGTTTGCTTTGAAGCAAACCATCGGCATCCGCATCAGCGAAGAAAACGAATACCGCGGGGCCGACCTGTCCGAATGCGGCATGGAAGCCTATCCGGAATTCGTTTCGGTTTCTAACCGATCGGATTGAAGGACCGAATCGAACAAGAATCCAAATAGCGACGATGCTCTCCCTATTCAAAGGCCTGTCAGCCACCGGCAACCCGTCGGACGTCTCGGTTGAACTGCCGGAAAGCATGACCTGGGATGGCGCGGTCGATTTATTGGTCGAAACGCTGCTGGAGGGATGGAAAGCGTTTATCGGCCACCTGCCGCTGATGGTTGTCGCGGTGATCATCCTGCTGGTCACCTGGCTGATTTCCAGCCTACTGCAAAAGCTGATTCAGAAATCCTTGCGCAATCGCAGCATGCGGGAATCGCTGCAGCTGCTGATTCTGCGACTGGTCTCGATCGCGGTCTGGATACTGGGCATTCTGCTTGCGGCCATTGTGCTGTTTCCGGGTGTCACGCCATCAACGCTGCTCGGCGGCATGGGCGTCCTGTCCATCGCCGTCGGCTTTGCCTTTCGGGATATCTTCGAGAATTTCTTCGCCGGCATGCTGTTGCTGTGGCGTTTTCCGTTTGAAAACGGCGATTTTATTCAATGCGGCGATATCGAAGGCAAGGTCGAGCGCGTCGAAATCCGGCTGACCCGCATCCGGCTCGTGACCGGGGAACTGATCGTCATGCCAAACTCCAGGCTGTACAAGAATCCAGTCCGTGTGATGACCGATCAACCGTTGCGTCGGATCACCGTCATGACCGGCATTGCTTACAGTGAATCGCTGGAAAAAGCCATTTCACTGATCGAAAATACCCTTCAAACACTCGATACAGTGTCGGACGAAAAACCGGTTGAAATCTTCGCCAACGGCTTCGGCAGCAGCAGCATGGATATCGAGGTCACCTGGTGGACCAAGCCCACCCCGCTGGACGTGCGCCGGTCGCGCTCCGAAGTCGTGCGCGCCGTCAAAAAAGCCCTGGATGATGCCGGAATTGAGATTCCGTTCCCGTATCGGACGCTAACGTTCAAAGAAACGCTTCCGATAAGTCGAGAAGGCTCAGATAACCAGGCCGACTAACGTCGGTGACCGCGTTTAACAGTATCGCTTATTAGTCGTTTTTCAATGCAGCCAGCGCCGGCAATTCCTTGCCCTCGACGTACTCAAGAAACGCGCCGCCGGCGGTCGAGATGTAGTCGATGCCGTTGCGCACGCCGAATTTTTCGATGGCCGCGATGGTGTCGCCGCCGCCGGCCAGCGTGAAGCCGTTGCAGCTGGCCACGGCATTGGCAATCGTGCGGGTACCGGAATGGAAATTCTCGAACTCGAATACACCAACCGGGCCGTTCCAGATAACGGTGCCAGCGCCGCTGATGATCTTGGCCAGGCGGTTTGAGGTATCCGGGCCGATGTCAAGAATCATTTCGTCATCGTTTACCCGGCCAACATCGCGCAGCGAAGGGTGGGCTTCCTGGTGAAAGCGCTCGGCGGTCAGCACGTCGGTCGGTAGCGGAATATCTGCACCTTTTTCTTTTGCGCGCTGAATCAATTCACGCGCTGTATCGACCAGATCCGGCTCGTGCAAGGACGCACCGATCTTGTATCCGGCCGCGGCCAGGAACGTGTTGGCAATGCCGCCGCCGACGATCAGCTGGTCGACCTTTTCGATCAGGGCCTCCAGCACTTCGAGCTTGCCGGAGACCTTGGCCCCGCCGACAATCGCGACCAGTGGCCTCTTCGGGTCAGCCAGTGCTTGTTCCAGTGCCGAAACTTCGCTGGCCAGCAGCGGGCCGGCACAAGCTTGCTTGCCCTGAGCAATCGCGTGTCGGATGACGCCCTCGGTTGAGGCCTGCGCGCGATGCGATGTGGCAAACGCATCCATAACGAACACGTCACACAGCGCCGCCATCTTCTTTGCCAGCGCCTCGTCGTTGGCTTTTTCGCCCTTCAGGAAACGAACATTTTCCAGCAAGACCAGCTGACCGGGCTCGACGTCGACGCCGTCGATCCAGTCGCGCTTGAGTTCAACCGGGCGATCGACAATCTCGGCCAACACATCCGCCACCGGCTGCAGCGAGAACTGCTCGTCGAATTCGCCCTCGGTTGGACGACCAAGATGGGACATCACCATGACCGCCGCATTGGCCTCCAGCGCCTGGCGGATGGTCGGTAACGAGGCTTCGATACGCGCACGCGACGTCACTTCACCATCGTGCACCGGCACATTCAAATCAGAACGAATCAGTACGCGCTGACCCGACAGCGCCACCTGGTCGAGGGTTTTCATTGTTCAGCCATCCTGTCCTGTAGCGTTGATGTGCGAATTAGAGCCGGGCCAATACCGTCGCCGTATCGATCATGCGGTTCGAGAAGCCCCATTCGTTGTCATACCAGCTCAACACCTTGACCAGCTTGCCGGATACTTTGGTCAGCGTGGCGTCAAATACCGATGAGTGCGGATTGTGATTGAAATCAATCGACACCAGCGGTTCGGTGTTGTAGGCCAAAACGCCGTTCAGCTCGCCATCGCTGGCGGCCTTGACCAGGTCATTGACTTCCTCGACCGTGGTCTCACGACCGGCAATGAAGCTCAGATCGACGACCGAGACGTTGATGGTCGGCACGCGCATGGCAAAACCATCGAGCTTGCCGTCCAGCTCCGGCAGCACCAGGCCTACAGCCGCGGCGGCCCCGGTCTTGGTCGGGATTTGGCTCATCGTGGCCGAGCGCGCGCGACGGAGATCTGTGTGGAACACGTCGGTCAGCACCTGGTCATTGGTGTAGGCGTGAATGGTGGTCATCAAGCCGGTTTCCAAACCAATTGCATCGTTCAGCGGCTTGACCAGCGGAGCTAAACAATTCGTTGTGCACGACGCATTGGAGACCACGGTATCTTCAGCCGTCAATTTCTGGTGATTGACGCCGTAGACAATCGTCGGAAGATCCTTACCCGCCGGGGCCGAGATCAGCACTTTTCTGGCACCCGCCCGCAGATGCGCCGAAGCCTTGTCCTTGCTGTTGAAGATGCCGGTACATTCCATGACCACGTCGACGCCCATCTCGCCCCACGGCAGCTCGGCCGGGTTGCGTTCAGCCAGCACCCGGATCCGGTCGCCGTTGATCACCAGGCTGTCACCATCGACAGACACATCCGCGTTGAACCGGCCATGAGCCGTGTCGTACCGGGTCAGATGCGCGTTGGTTTGTGGGTCGCCCAAGTCATTGACGGCTACGATCTTGATTTGATCGGTCTGCCCCGATTCATACAGCGCGCGAAGTACATTACGCCCGATGCGGCCGTAGCCGTTGATTGCGACTTTGATGGTCATTACTGCTCCCTGTGGCGTTCGATTGAATGAAAACCCGATTGTAATGCGGCCCGTTACGGGCTGCTAGTAATTCTTGGTAATTGCGCAGGTCGTCGGATCGCCTGCAGACAGTCGCCTATGCTTCAAGGAAGAGAAAATACCATTGGGAGCCAGCCTGCTCGCGATCCGCTGCGCGTTGCCTCGTCGATGGATCACTCGATGATGGCCAGGTAGGCCGCGCCGCGGCGACGGATTTCGAACACCATTTCATCAGGCATATCGCCGTCAAACTCAGCGCGGAGTCCGGCCAGGTCATCGACGGCACGGCGATTGAATGCGACGATCAGATCACCCGGACGCAGGCCCGCATCCCACGCTGCGGTGTTCCGTCGCACCTGCTCGATCAGGACGCCGCGTGCGCGACTGCGTTCGGGCACGCGAGACAACACCAGCCCATCCAGCCGGGTGTCCAGACGCCGGCCAGAAATGCGCGCATCGAGGTCTTCACGAATCATCACTTCGGCACGTCGCAAGCGCGCATCGCGCAAGTATTCAATTTCAACTTCCTGGCCAACGCCGAGCAGCCCTTCGATGTTGCGCAGTGTTTGAACGTTGACAATCTCACGCTGATCGAGGCGCGTGATCAGATCGCCACTGCGCAACCCGGCTTGTGCTACCGGGCTGTTTTCAGCCACGCGGGCAATCAAGACCCCGGTTGCGTCATCAAGCTGCAGGGCTTCACGCAGTTCCTGCGTCAGATCCTGAACTTCGATCCCCAGGCTGCCGCGCCGAACCTCGCCAAATTCGACCAGCTGACGCATGATGTAGTTGGCCGTGCTGGCCGGAATCGCAAAGCCGATACCGACGTTCCCGCCAGAGGGCGTGAAAATCGCGGTATTGATGCCAACCAGCTCGCCGCGGAGATTGACCAGCGCACCGCCGGAATTGCCGGGATTGATCGACGCATCGGTCTGGATGAAGTTCTGATATTCCAGCCCGCGCAGGCCCGATCGACCCAGCGCAGACACAATGCCCGACGTGACGGTCTGGCCCAGGCCGAACGGATTGCCGACCGCGACCACGAAATCACCCACGCGCAGAGCCTCGGAGTTAAACAAGGACAGCGCCTCAAGCCCTTCAGCGTCGATTCGCACGACGGCCAGGTCGGTATCACGATCGCTGCCGATGAATTCGGCCGGATATTCGCGTCCGTCCTGCAGCGTAATCAGAATATCGTCGGCACCGTCGATCACGTGGTTGTTCGTCAGCACCAGGCCGGCATCGGCATCCACGACCACGCCTGAACCCAGACTGCGTTGCACGCGCTCACGCGGCGTACTCGGAAAATCAAAAAACCGTCGAAAAAACGGATCGTCCATAAACGGACTGCGCCGAACGCGGACCCTCGTGGACGTGTGCACGTTGACCACAGCCGGGGTGACCTCCTCCAGCAAGGGCGCCAGTGAGGGCAGCGGTTGCCCATCGACGGCCGTGGGTAATGAGGCCTGGGCAAGGCTGATCGCAGCAAACCAAACCAGGGCGTTGATCATCGTCAAGTGAATCGCAGTGCGAATGGAAAAAGCAGTGGTTCGAGTCTGCAGGATTGGGATCATGGTAAGGCGACTCTCGTTGTAAATCATGCCCTGTTTGATGGTTACGGCCGGCACAAGTTTCAAGCGCATACTGACCTCAACGCCTGGTGTTGTCATCTCGCTGTCGCACCGTTGGGTTACAACGAGCCAACGGGCCTTGAGTTTTTTGCTTTTTTCGCTTGTATTTGAGCGCGAATGCAGACAAGATAAGCGCGTCCAAATCGCAATATATAGTCGTTGCATGATTTAGGAAGCACATGATGTTGCAATTGAATCAGCAAGTTTTGCGTACCGATGTGTCCGGCATGCCACTGGAGTGGATCGGCTATCAACATGCCGTTCGATTGATTGTGCTTGGCCAGGTCAGCTACTCGCTGGGTCGAACGCTGTACACATTGCACGGCGGCATCAATGCGCTGAGCGGTGACCGGACCCTGGTCGATGTGCCCGCTATTCTGGCCACGCACGGCACACACCCGTCCGGCAGCCACTTTTATCAGGGCTATACCCCACCGTTGTCCAATCGTGCGCTGTTTCGGCGTGACCAGAGCCTGTGTCTGTACTGCGGTCACCAATTTCTGGATCGCGACCTGTCGCGCGATCACGTCAAGCCGCTGAGCCAGGACGGCGAAGACTGCTGGTCGAATGTCGTCACCGCCTGCAAACGCTGTAATAATCACAAGGGCTCGCGTACGCCGGAACAGTCCGGCATGCAGCTGCTGGCCATTCCGTTTGTGCCGACGCATGCAGAGTATGTGTATCTTCAGGGCCGTAGAATTCTGGCTGACCAGATGGAATTTCTGGTTGCACATTTCCCGCGCAACAGCGTACTCCGTCGGCGACTTGAAAGCGGTAGCCAACTACAGGCCTGATTCAAACCGCTCGACCGGCCTTGTCAAACACGAAAGTCGCCCGGCCCTGCATGGATTTGGCCATAATGACCCCATGCCTGCCAATGCTTCGGACAAGCCTCCGGTCTACCTGATCGACGCCAGCATTTATGTGTTTCGCGCCTGGTTTTCGATGCCGACGGATTTCAGTGATCCGTCCGGACGCCCGACCAATGCCGTCTATGGCTTTGCCCGATTCCTGAGCGAGTTTCTCGAGGAAACCAAGGCCCGGCACGTGGCGGTCGCGTTTGATGAATCACTAAACAGCTCGTTTCGCAACGAGATTTACCCCGAGTACAAGGCCAATCGCGAGCCGGCACCGCCTGAACTGGAGCAGCAATTTGCCTGGTGTAAAGACCTGGTCCGTTGTCTTGGCCTGCCCGTCTATGCCGATAACCGATTCGAAGCCGATGATTTGATCGCAACGCTGGCGCGCAGCTGGCGCAAGAAAGGTCATCCGATCGGCATCGTTACCGGCGACAAGGATCTGACCCAGTTGGTTGGCGAGCGGGACTTCTGGTGGGATTTTGCTCGCCGCGTCAAGCTCGACCAGCATGGCGTGCGGGATAAATTTGGTGTGCGACCCGACCAGATTGCCGACTACCTGGCCTTGGCCGGAGACAGCGTCGACAACATTCCAGGCATTCCCGGGGTCGGGCCGAAAACCGCAGCCGCCCTGCTGAGCCATTTTGATAATGTCGAGCAGATCTATGCCCGCATCGACGAGCTACCGTTCCTGAAGATTCGCGGCGCCAAAGCGCTGGTGCAGCGTCTGCAGGTGCATACCGAAAACGTCCAGATTGCCCGTCAGCTGACCGGCCTCGAAGCGCGCATCGACGCCGTGCGTAACAACCCCGTTGTCGAACGCAGTCCATCGCAACCGGACGGGCTCGACGCGCTGATGGACGGCCTGGGCTTTGGTCAATATCTGCGCAAACGGCTGCACGCACTCAGCCTTTGAGACCTGCCCCCATCGCTTATTGATCAGACTCCGGGTTGTCCTGCCCTGAAGGCGGTGCAACCGAGCCCTCTCTTGAACGGCGCTTCATTTCTTCGATCATTTCTGCGCCAACAACCAGCTGCGGCGCATTTTCTACATTGGCCTGCATCACTGGAATATCTGGCAGAGGTCGCTGCAGCGGTGTACCCTTTTGGTCAACATGCGGCCAGTGGCTGGCTGCCAGAAAAATCAGATTGTCACCTTCCAGCGTGCCGAACGTCGGGGTATCGAATTCAGGCTGGGCGACGACCAGCGGCGCGACATTGGCAACGCCGGTGCCGCTATCGTCCAGGTCCAGTCGCATGACGCGCTGCGGTAAGACACCGTTCTGAATCACGACCAGGCTGTTGTTCCACCGGTACAGGCCGTCGATGCCTGCTGCATTCAAGTTCTCCGGCGTGTTGAGCTGGAAACCGCGCTTTCGACCCTCGACTTCGAACACAAAGATACCCAGCTCATAGTCCGAAATATACAGGCGTTGCCCGTCTTCGGATAACGCGATGCCGCGCAGGCCGGTAAAGATCGGGCTGCCCAGCAGGATCTCCGGTCGCGCGTCACCAGGAGCCAGCTTGTAAATCAACGGTGTCAGCGTGTCAGCGGCGTACACCGTGCCGTCCGAAGCCAATTCCATCGACCCCAGCAAATGCGGCTGACCATCCGGAACTACGCGATACTCACCGAGCAGTGCTCCGGATTGAAGGTCCAGTTTGATCAGCGCTGTACGACCGAAATCACTGGTGTTGAAATCACGGAACTGCGGTGCTGCGCCAGTCGCAACCCAAAGATGATTCCGCTCCTCATCGGCAATCAGATCGAATACCGATTTCAGGCTTGGCACGGTTTCGCGTGATGCAAACACCGTCCAGTCATCACTGTCGGCGGAACGCACCAGGATCTGCCCGTCACGCACGGTGCCTGCAAACAGTCGCCCGTCGCGTGCATCATGGGCCAACCCTTCGGGCATCGAATACTGGCCTCCGAGCATTGCCACGGTCTCAGCGTTGCCCAACGGTTCTCCGGCCTCGCGCATCAACCGGTTCAGGTGTTCATACAGCGGGTACTGGCGCAGCGAAGCGACTTCATCAACCTGATCCCAGCGTTCTGCCAGACCCTGCTGTTGCATCATCAACATCATGTTGAATGCGCGAGCTGTTTCGCCGTTCATGGCGTGGGCCATCACCAGCTGCCGCATGAAGTCGGCATTGAACGGGCGCGCCTGGTGCAGCTGTTCAAGCACAGCAGCCCATGCGGTGTAGTCCTTATCACTGTAGGCTTGTGCGGCCTGAATCAGCCACTGACCAATCTGGGCCTGTTGCTGGGCCATTCGTTGCTCGGCCGTTTGAGCCAGCATCTCGGGTGGCTCCTGCGCCTGAGCGGACTGGACTGTCCCGAGCAGGAAAGCACCAAGCAGGATCAATGAGAAACAAGCAATTACGATGCGATTATTCATGAATGGTTCCAAATGTTTTTGATTTATTACGCAAAATTTTCATACTGTGACGCTGATGCGACCGTCTGGCTGCGACAATGTTCCTCTAGATGCTGTTGATCCGGGTATTTATCAAGCATTTCCGCACACAACCATGGTTCATTTCCAATGTCTGATTCTATTCAAACTCGCTATCGAGGCCGTTATCTTCATCTGGTCGAGCGCGACCGCTGGGAATTTGTCCATCGACTGCATCCAGTCGTGGTGATGATTGCGACTACAGCCGATGATGAGTTCGTTCTGGTTGAGCAGTTCCGAAAACCGGTTGACCGTCGCACCATCGAGCTTCCAGCCGGGTTGGTCGGCGATATCGATGAGCAACAGGATGAATCGCTGACTACTGCGGCCTATCGTGAGCTGCTGGAAGAAACGGGCTTCGCAGCCGGCTCGTTAACCGAAATCATGCGCTGCCCAACCTCATCCGGCATGAGTAACGAGGTCGCGGTCTTTCTATTTGCCGACCAACTCGAGCGCAAAGGTCCTGGTGGCGGCGATGCCAGCGAAGATATCACCGTGCATTGTATCGCTCGTCACGAACTCGATGCCTGGCTACAACAGCGCTACCAGGACGGTTTTTTCATTGACCCGAAGATCTACACTGCGCTGTACTGGCTTCAGCAACGTGGGTCAGCGCGCGACTGAATGCTGCGGCAGGCCTAGTTCCCGGCTGATCACGAAGCCAGCCCCAGCCAGAGACCATAGCCGGCTGCAATCAGCATCATCAGCCAAGTCAAGGCAGTACCGATCAGACGGCCCAGTGACGTACCCGGCGATTGACTCAAACCTATCGCATGCAGAATGCGTCCAACCAGCAAAGTACCTCCCAAGGCGTGAATGACGCCACCGGATACCGCGGGCGCCAGGTCCAGCAACATCAGCAGTATCAGGGCAAAGGGCACGTATTCGCAGAAATTGGCGTGCACACGAATCGCGCGCTTCAGCTCAGGCACCTTACCGTCGCCGATACCGACCCGGTGACTGCGGCGAAGCACAACGATGCGAATACTGAGTACGATCAGCAGCAGCGCCAACAGCGCGGCATACAACAGGGAAATAGAAACAGACATTGGATCTCCTTGCTCAATGGAAGACGACGGTTGAGTGCCGGCGTTTCCGGATACCTGTGCGCCCGGCCGACCGTATTACGATACACTTTCGCGAATGCCGGTTGGACTGAATTCCTATGAAAACAATGATGCTTGATCCATTCACTCGATCTTTCGGCCTGCTGTTTGCCATAGCCGCAGCCGTCTGCATCAGTTCAGCCAAGGCAGACTCGACATCATCGGCCCCGATTGCCATCGCGATCCACGGCGGAGCCGGCACGATCGAACGCGCCAATATGAGCGATGCACGCGAACGGCAGATTCGTACAGCGCTCGAAACCGCAGTCCGCGCCGGTCATGAAGTGCTGCGCCAGGGTGATAGCAGCCTCGAAGCAGTCACGCGCGCCATTACGCTGCTCGAAGATGAAGCGGCGTTCAATGCGGGTCGCGGCTCGGTATTGACCCATCAGGGCCGGGTTGAAATGGACGCCTCGATCATGACCGGACACGACCTGGCTGCCGGCGCTGTGACGGGTGTGCGCGGCCTGCGCCATCCGATCCTGGCCGCCCGCGCTGTGCTTGAACACTCACCGCACGTCATGCTGAGCGGCCGCGGTGCCGAAGCCTTTGCAAGAGCACGCGGCCTTGAATTCATGCCGGATGAGTGGTTTATCACCGAATTCAGGCGCAATCAGCTGGAACGTGCGCAGGCCGAACCACAAGCCTCGCGTACGCCACCAACCCAACGCTGGTTCTCGACTGTGGGTGCTGTTGCACTGGACCGCGATGGCCGATTGGCTGCAGCCACCTCGACCGGCGGCATGACCAATAAACGTTTTGGCCGCGTTGGTGATTCACCGATCATCGGCGCAGGCACCTATGCCGATGACCGGAGCTGTGCAGTATCCGCAACCGGCCACGGTGAATACTTCATTCGTCATGTCGTTGCATATTCGATCTGTGCCGGGTCGTTGTTCAAGGATCAATCGCTGGCTGACAGTGCTGATCAGGTGGTCCATCAGGTGCTGGTTGATGCCGGCGGCAGTGGGGGTGTCATCGCCCTGGATCCAGACGGCCGGGTTTCCATGCCGTTCAATACGGCCGGCATGTATCGAGCCGCGATTCATGCAGACGGGCAAATCGACATTCTGATCTATCGAGACGAAGACTAGCCTCCGCATGTTGACCGACGCAATAGAGTTTTCCTGTCCGTGGTGTGGAGAGCCGAACGACGTCGAATGCGAGCCTGGTGATGCCGGTCAGTGGGTCATACAGGACTGCATCGTATGCTGCAGCCCGATAGAATTGCGCTTGCCGTTGGTCGCTGACGATATGCTGATTGTTCAAAGGGAGGGCGAATGAGACATCATCCGGTTCAACAAGGCGTTGTTTGCCTGATGTTGAGTCTGCTTTGCTGCCTGACCTGGGCTCAGGAATCTGGTTTATCCAGCGAACAGCGCGAATTATCCGAGCAGGTCGCCCGATGCGAAGATCTTGAGCATGGTCAGCCTGATCAGGCGATTGAAGTGATTGACTCCGTGCTCAGGCAAGTCGATCGACAGCAGTTTCCATTCCTGACCATACGTGCCCTTGGCTGCCGGGCCTGGTCCCTCAGCGTGCTGGGCCGGGCCGATGAGGCCGCGCAGGAACTGGCAGAAATCGAACAACTGAGCAGCCGCCTGGCCGAACCCGGTCAGCAAGCCCGCGCGATGAGCATGTTGGCCTCATTGAATCAGCGCCAGGGGAATTCCGAGGCCTCGCTGCGCTGGCTGAGCCAGGCGCTGGGCATCGCACTGGAACATGATTTGAAGCAACAGCTCGTTCCGATCTATACCAACCTCGGCATCGAAAATTCAGTTGCAAAGAATCACGAACAGGCCATTGAGTATTACCAGCTGGCGCTCGAAACCATGCAGCAGACGGAAGATCAGAGCAACCGGCTACCGATTCTTTATAACCTGGGACTGACCTATCGAGGTGCCGGCGAGCTCGAACTCGCGGCTAGCACCTTCCAGCAATTGGTTGGTCCGCTCCGTGAGCCAGGCATGGAAGTGCGTTTAGCCTCATTGCTTACTGTGATGGCTTCCATTCAGCGAGACCAGGGCAATTTCGAACAGGCCGAGGGCATGTACCGTGAAGCCATGGCGCTGCATGAAAATTTGAACAATCCTTCCGAGCGCACCGCGGTCCTGATTGATTTGAGCTACCTTTCGCTGGATACATCCGATCTGGAAGCCGCACTCGACTATTCTGCAGCTGCACTTGAGACAGCCCGATCGTCGGAACTACCAATGAGTATTCGAGGCGCACTGCAACTTCGATCTCGGGTGCTCGAGGCAGCCGGTGAATTGGATCATGCACTGGAATTTCAACGCCAATTCAATCAGCTTAATGAAGAGTACCTTCGTGAACAGCAAAGCACGGCGCTCAATCAGATGCGTGCTGAGCTGGGCTTCGAGCGCCAGGCGGCAGAGCTCGCTGAGTTACGTGCACAGCAACAGCAGCAGGAATACGAGCTCAATCAGCAACAACTCCGGCAGACGGCTGGAATCATCATCGGCGGTTTGATCCTGCTCGGAATTTTGACCGCCTATCTCTGGCAACGCCGCACGAACCGACGTTTGACAGCATTGAGTCAGACCGATCAGCTGACCGGACTGCCGAATCGTCGTCGCATCATGGATTTCCTGACAGCCTCGATTCACTCAGGCAACGCTGATCGGTTTGTACTGATGCTGCTTGATCTCGACTATTTCAAGAAGATCAACGACGATCATGGGCATGACGCAGGCGATCGCGCCTTAGTCGAAGTCGCCGACCGGATGCGCAACTTTGCAAAAACGCATGAGATCGAGGTTGGTCGCTGGGGTGGTGAAGAATTCTTGCTTTTATTCAAGTCCGATTCCCCCGATCAGACGATTCAACTGGCCGAGCAACTGCTTGATGAAGTCGCTTCGGTCACTGTCGAAACACGCGAACAACCGATTCACCTGAGCGCCAGTGCCGGACTTGTCCCGGTCGGTGTCATGCAACCGCCAGACAACCAGCAGATCTGGGAACCTGCGCTTTTAGCCACCGACCAACTGCTGTACCGCGCCAAGAAAGCCGGCAGAAACAATTTTTTCGGGATCTGGCCGAGGCAAGCCGAGGCTCGCACCGAACCTCACGATCTGGATGCAGCCATTGAATCCAGCCAGTTCCAGCTGCTCAGTCGGGCAAGCTGAGGGAAATAAAGATCAGGGCCTGGCCCAGCCCAGCTGTTGACAGATTTTCAGGCTGGCCTGGGCCCTGTTCAGCGTATACAGATGAAGACCGGGAGCACCCGAAGCCAACAATTGCTCACATAAGCCAGTGACGACATCCAGCCCGAAATCACGGATTGAATCCTGATCTTCGACCGCTTCCCAGGCTGCCAGCCGCTTGGCGATCCAGGCCGGGATCTCGGCACCGCACATGTTGGAGAATCGGGCCAGTCGGGCGTAGTTGGTAATCGGCATGATGCCGGGTGTGATCGGTATTTCAATCCCTTGTTGGGTACAGTCGTTGATGAACTGTTCCCAGGCATCGAAATTGAAAAAAAACTGGCTGATCGCACCATCGGCACCCGCCTCGACTTTTTCCTTGAAATGCCGCAAGTCGGACTCGGGCGTTTTTGATTCGGGATGATGTTCCGGATAGCATGCAACCTCGATTTCGAACTGGTCTGCATAGTGCGACCGGATAAACCGCACCAGGTCAACGGCGTAGTCAAAGACTCCGCTACCGCCACCGGACGGATGATCACCGCGTAGCACTACCAGACGGCGGATGCCTTTAGCCCGATAGCGCTCCAGCAATTCAACGATGCTGTCGGTGTCCTCGGACATGCAGGATATATGAGGTGCTGCCTCGATGCCGCTGTCCTGGATGGCGGCAACAGCGGCCGGCGTTCGGGAACGAGTGGACCCACCGGCACCAAACGTGACCGACATGTACTCCGGATTCAGCTGGCTGAGTTGTTTCAGGGCACGATCAAACGAGGTAGTCTGCGCCTCATTCTTCGGCGGAAAAAATTCAAAGCTGAGTTTGGCTGGCTGGTCCGGCATGATCACTGACCTGTTGAATCAAAAAAACCGGAGTCGCGAACAACTCCGGTTTGTCTGTTGCGCTGTAACCGATACGATCAGTAGCGGTAGTGGTCTGGCTTGTACGGACCCTCGACTGCGTGACCAATGTAGTCAGCCTGTGCCGACGTCATTTCAGTCAAGCGTGCTCCGACCCGCTCGAGGTGCAGACGCGCTACTTTTTCATCCAGGTGCTTCGGCAGCACATAAACCTTGTTCTCATAGCGCTCGGGATACTTGAACAGCTCGATCTGGGCCAGCGTCTGGTTGGTAAACGAGTTCGACATGACGAAGCTCGGGTGGCCGGTTGCACAACCCAGATTGACCAGGCGGCCACGCGCCAGCAGGGTAATTTTCTTGCCGTCAGGGAACGTAATGTGATCAACCTGTGGCTTGATTTCATCCCATTCGTACTGCTCGATACTGGCAACGTCGATTTCATTATCGAAGTGGCCGATGTTGCAGACAATGGCTTCGTCCTTCATACGCAGCATATGATCATGCTTGATGACGTTGAAGTTACCGGTTGCGGTCACGATAATATCGGCCGCTTCAATCACGCCCTCATCTTCCAGATTGACTACGCGGTAGCCTTCCATGGCTGCCTGCAGGGCGCAGATCGGATCGATCTCTGTAACCCACACATTGGCACTCAAGGCACGTAGTGACTGGGCTGAACCTTTGCCGACGTCGCCATAGCCACATACGATGGCCACCTTACCGGCGATCATGACATCAGTCGCGCGCTTGATGGCATCGACCAGCGATTCACGACAGCCGTACAAGTTGTCGAACTTGCTCTTGGTAACCGAATCGTTCACGTTGATGGCCGGGAACTTCAGCGTGCCATCCTTCTGCATGCGATAAAGGCGCGCCACGCCGGTCGTGGTTTCTTCCGTAACGCCCTGAATATTGTTCAGCGCTTCGCTATACCAGCCCGGGTTGGTTGACAGGCGTTTTTTGATTGCAGCAAACAGGGCCTTTTCTTCCTCACTACCCGGGTTATCCAGCAGCGACGGATCCTGCTCAGCGCGAGCTCCGAGATCCAGCAACAGCGTTGCATCACCGCCGTCATCCAGAATCATGTTGGCAGTGCCACCATCCGGCCACTGGAAGATGCGGTGAGTAAATTCCCAGTACTCATCCAGGCTTTCACCCTTGAACGCGAACACCGGAATGTCTTTAGCGGCAATCGCAGCTGCGGCATGGTCCTGGGTCGAATAGATATTGCAGGATGCCCAGCGGACTTCTGCGCCAAGTGCTTCGAGGGTCTCGATCAGCACGGCGGTTTGAATGGTCATGTGCAGGCTACCGGCAATGCGGGCCCCTTTCAATGGTTGGTCAGCGCCATACTCATTGCGCATCTGAACCAGCCCGGGCATTTCGGTTTCGGCAATGGCGATCTCCTTTCGGCCAAAATCGGCCAGCGCAAGATCCGCAATCACGTGGTCATGCTCGGTGGATGCAAGGCTGTCGTCAAACAGGATGCGATTGGTTACAGTTTCTGGATTAGCACTCATAATGAATTACCTCAATAACGTCTTTGGCCACCCGGCGGGCGGCGACTATAAATAAATTGGTTTACAGGCCTGCGGCTTCGCGCAGAGCCACTGCACGGTCGGTTTTTTCCCAGCTGAACGTGGTGAATTCATCGACGGCAGACTGACCATCACGCTGCACCTCGATTTGCTTCGTTTCCGGCGAACGTCCAAAGTGACCGTGCGTGGCGGTCGGGCGATACATCGGGTGTAGCAGGTCCAACATCTGCATGATGCCGTACGGGCTGAGATCAAAATGTTCACGCACCAGTTGCTCAATGGTCGACTCGGGAATTTTATTGGTGCCAAACGTCGTGACCGAGATGGACGTGGGCTGCGCTACGCCAATGGCGTAGCTGACCTGTATCTCGCAGCGATCGGCCAGTCCAGCAGCAACTACATTCTTGGCCACGTAGCGGCCGGCATAGGTTGCCGATCGGTCGACCTTGGACGGATCCTTGCCCGAAAATGCACCACCACCATGACGCGCCATGCCACCATACGTATCGACAATGATCTTGCGGCCTGTCAGACCGGCATCACCCACCGGACCTCCGATCACGAATTCACCGGTCGGATTGATGTGAAAAAGCGTGTTGTCGTGCAACCAGTCATTTGGCAGCACTGGCTTGATGATGTGCTCCATCACGCCTTCGGAAATTTCTGAATGAGTTACGCCCGGCGCGTGTTGCGTCGACAGCACAACTGCATCGACTGCAACCGGCTGACCGTCCCGGTAACGCAGCGTAACCTGACTCTTGGCATCGGGCCGCAGCCAGGGCAATGGGTTATCTGAATGCTTACGAAGCTTGGTCTGCTGCTCGACCAGCCGGTGCGCATAATAGATCGGCGCCGGCATCAATACGTCGGTTTCATTGACAGCATAGCCAAACATCAGGCCCTGGTCTCCGGCACCCTGATCCTTCGGCAGTGCCCGGTCAACGCCCTGAGCAATATCGGGAGACTGCTTGCCGATCATGTTGATGACCGCACAGGTCTGACCGTCGAAACCGACATCCGAAGAGTTATAGCCTACGTCGGTCACGACCGATCGAATTAATTCCTCAAGATCGACCCAGGCCGTTGTGGAAATCTCACCGCCGACGATGACCGCACCGGTTTTGATGAAGGTTTCGCAGGCCACGCGGGCATGGATGTCCTGCGCCAGAATGGCATCAAGCACAGCATCCGATATCTGATCAGCCAGCTTGTCTGGATGACCTTCCGAAACAGATTCGGACGTAAACAGCGACTCACTCATGGCAAATATCTTTTAATCCGGATAGAAAGATATGTATTGTACCGCAAGGACGTGCTGATTGCATTGACCGAGTGCCTGCGATCACATTCGGGGCTATGATGAATGCAACACCGCTAAGCGAATACTGCTCGATGCCCGAGTTATTGACTTTGCTGGATGCCAGCTTGATCGTGCTGTTATTCCATGCCGTGCTCGCACCCGCCACAGCCATTCACGCTACGCTGTACAAGCGCGACTCGCGCGCGGCCTTCGGCTGGATTGCACTATGCATGCTTCTGCCAGTAGCCGGGCCGCTGCTGTACAGCGTGGCCGGCATCAATCGTATCCAGCGACGTGCAGATCAATTGAAGGCCGATCGTCTGCGCATTGGCTTCGAGCGAGGGCGCGCGCAGCATGCTGCCGAAGATCCACCAGCCGATATGCCTGATGACCTGCGCGAATTTGCCCGCATCGGCCAGCGCTTAAGTCGTTACGCCCTGTGCAATGCGAATCAGATTATTGTCTTGCATAACGGCAACCAGGCCTATCCCGAAATGCTCGGCGCGATTGAGTCGGCTCAGCAGCGCATTTTTCTGACCAGCTACATCCTGGATAACGGCACAGTGGGCCAGCAGTTTGTTGACGCGCTGGCAAATGCAGCCAATCGGGGCGTCGATGTCCGCGTCATGGTCGATGGCCTCGGCGAATGGTATTCATGGCCGTTGGCCAGTCGGCGCCTGCGCAAATCCAGCGTCACGGTGGCCAGCTTCCTGCCACCAAGACTGCTGCCGCCCCAGCTGTCCATCAACTTGCGTAATCACCACAAGATCCTGGTGATCGATGACGATCTCGGCTTTACCGGCGGCATGAATATCGGTGATCGACACGTCATCGAAGCCGGCGCGCGGCGCGCCCAGGCCGTCGACGTCCATTTTCGGCTGACCGGCCCGATCGTTCATCAATTGGCCGTTGAATTTCTCCGTCTGGCCGATTTGTGCAAGGTTTCGAAAAGGTTTCTAGAGCCATTTCCATCGGACCCGGAATATTGCCCGGAGCCGGCAACAGGTGAACAAGCCATTATCTGCAGGACATTCACCGATGGCCCGGGCGAAGACCTTGATCAATTGACCATGCTGTTGGTCGCAACCATTGCCCAGGCCCGCGAAAGCGTCTACATCATGACGCCCTACTTCCTGCCGCCTCGCGAAATCATCAGTGCGCTGCAGTCAGCCAGCCTGCGTGGCGTGGATATCCACCTGGTCCTGCCCAGCGAAAACAACCTGCCGTTCGTGCACTGGGCCACGCGCAACATGCTCTGGGAGGTGTTGTTTCAGGGGGTCAAGGTGCACTACCAGCCGGCGCCTTTTGTGCACAGCAAGCTGTTTGTGGTTGACCACTGCTACAGCCTGATTGGATCCACCAACTGGGACCCTCGTTCACTGCGGCTGAATTTCGAGCTTCAGGTCGAGGTTTTCGATCATGCCTTTGCCGCCTGCCTGGTCGATCATTTCAAACAGGTCATTGCCAAAAGCCAAGCCGTGACGCTGGAAGAATTGGACCAGCGAAACCTGCTCGCCCGATTGCGTGATTCTTTTTTCTGGCTGTTTTCACCCTACTTGTAAACACCGCCATTGATTACGAGGCTGGCGCACAGCACGCTGTGCTACGCTCAGCGCTGACCACCTCATGCGAGACGCCCGATGCTGCTGTTGATAACTGGTTTGATCCTATTTCTTGGCATGCACTCCATTTCAATCGTCAATGAATCCTGGCGCAATCAAGTGGCCGCCAGATTCGGCGAATGGCCATGGAAAGGCGTGTATTCGATAGTAGCAATCACCGGTTTGGTGCTGATCATCATGGGCTACAGCCAGGCACGGCTCGAACCAACCGTGCTCTACTCACCACCCGGCTGGACTGTGCACTTGTCAATGCTGCTGATGTTATTCGTGTTCCCTGCGTTGATCGCGGCCTATTTCCCCGGACGCATCTCCGACGTCTTGAAACACCCGATGCTGGTCGCCGTCAAATTCTGGGCACTGGCCCATCTGATCAGCAACGGCACGTTGGCCGATGTGCTGCTGTTCGGCAGCTTTCTGGCCTGGGCGGTGGTCGATCGCATCTCGATGAAGCGCCGCACGCAGCGCCCGATCATCCGATCGCCGCGCACCGGCTTCAATGATGTCATTGTTGTCGCCGGTGGGCTGGGCGTGTACCTGGCCTTCGTATTCTGGTTGCATGCCGCGCTTTTCGGCGTAGCGGTTGGCTGACCATACCCGGTACTGAGTGTCAGTCGCTTCAGCGAAATTTCAGCCTGAAATGCCCGGCTTTGGTACTATGCCTGCAGCATGCGTTATCTGATTTCACTTGCCCTGATTCTGGCTTTGCTGTGGCTCGGCATATCCGGCGTCTACAAGCCACTGCTGTTCACATTGGGAACAGCTTCGGTGCTGTTTGTCGTCTGGTTATCCAAGCGCATGGATGTCGTAGGCGTCGAACACAACCCCATCATCTACTCCTGGCGGCTGCCCATCTACTGGACCTGGTTGACCTGGCAGATCATTATCGCCAACCTGCAGGTGGCCGCCGCGGCGCTCAAGCCCGGCCAGCAGGTTCGACCGCAGATTGTCAGCGTACCCGTTGAATGCGTCAGCGCGATCGGTAACGTGACCTATGCCAATTCAGTAACGCTGACGCCAGGCACCGTTACGCTGCTGCTCGAAAAGAACATGCTGACTGCGCATGCCTTGCTGGATTCGAGCGCAGCCAGCCTGAAAACCGGCGAGATGGAACGCTGGGTCGAGTGGCTGGAGGGCGGCCGATGACAACCGTGCTGGTTATCACGGCGATGGCCATTTTCCTGACCATGGCACTTGCGCTGATTCGCGCCTTCAAGGGCCCCACCGTGTACGATCGAATAGTTGC
>JGI12109J20283_11226387_pt1 | contig 54505 bp, 38 predicted proteins | sample ElkSlonscriptome_12_FD_20283 | JGI IMG/M metagenome (IMG submission 20283)
GGTTGATCATGCGAACCACATCAGTACGCGGCAGTATGCCCGCCTTGTTGATGAGTGGGTTTCGGCCATTGGCCTCCGACCCGAAGAGTATGGAACGCACTCTCTTCGACGGACCAAGGCCCAATGCGGTCATGTGCCGGTCCAGTTCGGACACTGGGGCAAATGGTGATGCGGTGCTACTCACCCGATCAACCCGCCGTCAGGGGCAAAAAAAGGGTGCGGGCCGTCGAACCGCCCCACGGCGCTGAGGTGCGATGTCAGCAGGCCGGCCGGATCGAGCCGGAACAGGCGGATCATGGGCGGGTCCATGGTGAACGACGGCGCGGCGTCTGGGTGGAAATCGAGCGTCACCGCGTGGGCCGGGCTTGGCGCGATGCTGACCCCGATGCCGCGTATGGTGGTCTCGACGGCGCGGTGGACGTGGCCGCAGGCGACATGCCGCACCTGGGGATGACGCGCCAGGACCTCGAACAGCGCGTCGGCGGTGCGCAGGTTCTGGACGTCCATGTGGCACAATCCCGTTTCGAACGGGGGGTGGTGCTGGAAGATGAGGGTCGGCTTGGCCGGGGCCTCGGCAAGGCGCGCGTCCAGCCACGCCAGACGCTCGGCACAGAGATGGCCGTGCGGCTGCCCCGGCACCGTGGTGTCCAGGCCGATCAGACGCAGCGGAAAGCGGTCCTCGACGACCAGGAGGAACGGGCCGGGGGCCGCCCGGCGGTCGATGCCCTCGGGGAAGGTCGCGCGCAACGAGGCGCGGTCGTCATGGTTTCCGGGAACCGCAAGCCACGGCGCGCGCAAGGCGCCGAGCAGGTCCCGCAGGGCGGAGCTGTCTTCCGGCGTGCCTCCGTCGGTCAGGTCGCCGCTCAGAAGGACGGCGTCCACGGCCGGTCGCAGGGCGTTCAGGTGGTCGATGGCGCGGGCCAGAAAGTCCGCCGTGTCCACGCGGCCATAGGCGAGATGCCGGCCGGCCTTGATGTGCAAATCGGTCAACTGGGCGAGGATCATGGGGCGGTGCCCGCCTCGGCCATCGAAGCGGGATCCATGCGGGCGTCAGGGCGCACCCGGACGGCCACCGACTGGCCATGATCGAAGGCGGTGCGCTCGCGCGTGTCCAGCACCACCGGCGCCTCGCCCGGTCCGGCCAGGATCAGGCGCGTGCGGTCGCCCAGGAAGAAGGCGGCCGTCACCGTGCCCGAGAAATCGGCCTCATCCGGGGCGACGATGTCGGCGTCCTCGGGCCGGAAGACCAAGTCGGGGTCGCGTTTCTCAATCGGGCGGGCGGTCACGTCAAACAGCGGCCTCCAGTAGAGCGATTTCGTCTTCCGTCAGGTCAAACAGGTCATAGACAATGCTGTTGATGTGAGCTTCCGCCTGGGCAATGTCGGCGGTCAGCCGCGCGATCTCCGCTCGATCCCGGGTGATCCAGTCTTCCCAATCCGAGCGCTCGGCCAGAGGGATGTCGGCCTTGAACGCCTTCTTGACCTCGGCCCGGAAGGCGGCGAAGTCGGGCAGGGTCCACCATTCCTTGAGCTTGGTCGTCAGCTTCGGGTCACGATCGGGTGGGCAGAGGTCCGGGATGCGGCGTGCGAGTGCTGTTTGAAGCTCAAGGCGTTTCTTGGCTGCCCGTTGGCAAGCATCAGTCAGCTCGGCCAGCCTCGTCATCTCTCCTTCGCTGAGATCGGGTAGTACGGCTTGCTCCACGAATTGGGAGTGCATCTGATGGAACCCTCCCCGAACAGGAACACTGTTGCCGGTAATGGTGAACCATGCCACTGTCGAATTCAGAAACGAAGCTAGCCATGCATCTGAAGAGCCAACAAAGTAACATTTATTGTTTGCGAAGTTTCCATTTTCCAACTGAAATTGCGGTACATCGCAGAATTCGGGATAAAGAACTTTTGTGCCCTCAAAATGCGGGCGGTATGCCTCTTGTGCCTGTTGCAGTTCGAACCATTCCTGTTTCGTGGCTCGCTTCTCCAGCTTCTCCTTGAACGGCAACAGCCAATCCCGGATGGCGGGATAGTCATCGATCCTGATCCGGTTTTTCGGGGTGTAGATCAGCCAGAGCCCGCGCGGCTCGGCCCGCCAGCGTTTCAGGTCCTTTCCTTCCAGGAAGGGCTTCAGAAGGTCGGCGGACTTGGGGTCTTCGGCGCACAGGCGGTCCTTGGTCGGCGTGTCGATCACGAACGCCTCGTTCAGCCCCGTCACAACACCGCGTAGCGGTGACCCGTAGACGTCCTTCAGGGTCTTGCGCCCCGTCCTGATCTTGTCGCGAAGCACGCGCAAGTCCGGGTTCTCAAGTTCCCATGACCCGCCCCCGAGCGCGCTTTGCGGATACGGCCCGGCGGCGGCCTCCCACGTTGAGAGGAAATTGTGCTCCGGCAGGGAGTCCACCTTCCAGAACCGCAGATGATGCCCTTTCGGGGCCGCGCCACGTTTCAGGGTCAGGATCGCCGGGTACGTGGTGACACCTTCAAAGACCTGCAGGTCACCAAAATCCACCACCGCCTGGATGGTGGCCTTGCGGAGCAGGTATTCCCGCAAGGGCCTGCCCGACCCCGTCTTGAAGAACGTGCTTGAAGAAATGAAGCCCAAACGCCCACCGTCTTTCAGCAGCCGCAGGCCACGCTCGTAGAAATAACAGTACAGATCCGCTCGGTCGGAAACGACTTCATATCGCTTTTCCAGATACGGCTTTAGAGCCTTCAGATGTTCCATTCGTACATAAGGCGGATTGCCCAGAACGACATCAAACCCACCTTCGGCGAAAACCTCGGGAAACGCCGAATCCCATGTAAACGGGTGATTCAGGTACGCAAAATTGCTGTCTTCAATTAAGCTGTCGCCCACATTTATACTGCCCGAAAGACTATCCAGCACCTTTCCGCGTCGCGCCGTCTTGATCCACAGTGAAAGTTTTGTGATCTCGACACTCTCATTGTTGACGTCGACACCAAACAAGTTGTTCGCCAGGATCTCGCTGTCGGGTATGTAGTTGAGGAGATCGCCGACATGCTCGGCCTTGGGCAAGAGGTCCTTGATTTTGTCATTCACGCGGGTCAACTCGGCCTTCATGAAGTCGAACGCCATGACAAGGAAGACCCCGGACCCGCAGGCGGGATCGACAATCCGAAGCGTTTTCAGGCGCTCGCGATAGGCTTGCCATGCTTCCAATTCGGCCGTTTTTCTCCGCCACGGGATATTGGCGTAGTTAGAAAGGTCGGCGCCTCTCCTGGCATGGTCTTGCACGATGCCGTGGAAGATCTCTTCCAGGTATTTGCCCAGGGTTTCGGCGACGATGAAGCGCGCGATATAGTCGGGTGTGTAGACGACCCCGTCCCGCCTGCGCCGTCCGGTTGTACCACTGGCCCTTTCCGTCTCTTCCTCTTCGCCGCGCGCGGCGGCCTGCAGGCGCTCAACGTCCGTGATCGATTGTTCGAAGATATGCCCGAGAACCGTGACAGAAATCTCGGAGGCAAAATCATAGGACCCGATTTTCTTAAAGTCCTCGCAGATTTCATCAGGCAAACAAAGCGAGTCGATTTGGCCGTCGGCATAGAACAAACCACCATTGTAGCGCGGAATGTTCAACCCGGCGCTACCAAGGTCAATCGCACGAAAGAGCCCTTTGAAATTGTCCCAAACAGGCCTTGGGTTGTAGGGGTCACGGTTAGAAAATGCATCGCTTAGCGTATTGCTCGGCAACAGACCTGTATCTTCGGCAAAAGCGATAAACAGTATTCTATCAAGAATTTTCTGCGCAACGGCGATGGCATCTAATTGATCAATAGATTTGTCCCCATCTTGTATGGCCCCAATCAGCCGCCCGCGTAGCGCCTTATAGTCCTGGTAAAGGCTGTCTGTGATGTCCTTGTCTTCTTGTCGGCTTTCTCTCAGCAGGTCCAGCGTGCGATCCGACAGCAGATTTTCCGCTGACAAGAGAAGCATGAACCGCGCGTACTGCTCGGGGTCCGTGAGCTGCTCCAGGCGGAAGGTTTCGTAGGCAGAGGTTCCTTCGCCAAAACCATACAGCCGGAGCTCCACCATGTTGGAGACCAGGACCCATTTCACGCCACGCGCCTTTATGGCGTATTCCCATGCCTGTTGGACCGGACTCTTGCTCCGGCCTGGCATGATCGCATCAAGGTCGCGCGTGTCCGCCCCTTTCAGTTCAAATGGCGCCACGATATCAGGCGTCTTGCCACCAAACCGGCCAAGGGCGAGGTCGACGCTGCCCCGCAAGATCGCCTGTTCCGTCGAAACCGTGTAGCTTGCCCCGGCCGTGGGGCCACGGTAGCCAAGAACGCCTTCAACGATCTTGCTGGCAAACTCGCCGTGCAAGGCGGTTTCGTTGTGTGAATATATTCGGCCAGAACGTATCATATCTGACCAGGACTCTAGTATAGCTAGGTGTTCGCTGGGAATATTTTCTGGCTTGAGTTGGCGGTTAATGGTTTTTCGGTTGAACAGGTGCATTGAGTAAAACCTAAATGATGTCGCAACTTAGAATACCGTTTGAGAGCATCTCGCCTTCGCCACAGTCCTGCGCGCCGCCTGCCCCGCCGTGAACGCCACAACACCGCCATGCGTGTCGGTCCTCGGTGGCTCCCTCATGACCGGAATCGTACGCCAGATGCGCGCCAAGGAAAACCCCGCTCGGCGCGGCGGCGAGTGTTACGAGGAGCCGACGGGGTCCTATTTGGCGACCACTGTCAGGCAGCCGACCAGTCGACACCCGATTCCGGCGCGCCGAACACACCCAGGCCGACGGTCAGGATCATGCCACATGGCAAGCCACACCATGATCCGCGCCAATGGTCCGCATGGACGGGATCGCGTCCGCGCAGTCCGCGCGTGCGACGGGGCACCGGGTGCGGAAGACACAGCCCGATGGTGGTGCCAGGGGGCTGGGCATTTCCCCGACTAGGCGAAGACGTCGGCTCGCCGATGTCCGATGCGCGCGCGGGACCGGAACCGGGGCGGCGGAGAGTAGCGCCTGGGTGTATGGGTGGCGGGGCGAGCGGTACAGTTCCGCCGCCGGAGCCACTTCCACGATGCGGCCCAGGTACATGACCGCCACACGGTCGCTGATGTATTCCACCACCGACAGGTCGTGCGAGACGAACAGCATGGTCAGGTTCAGGTCGCGCTGAAGGTCAACCAGCAGGTTGATGACCTGGGCCTGAACCGAAACGTCCAGGGCCGACACCGGCTCGTCGGCGAAGATGAAGTCGGGGTCCACGGCCAGCGACCGGGCGATGCCGATGCGTTGGCGTTGCCCACCGGAGAAGGCGTGGGGGTAGCGTCGCGCCTGCTCCGGGCGCAACCCGACTCGCTCCATCAGGGCCAGGACCCGTTCCGTACGCTCGGCGCGGCTGCCCAGGCGATGGACGTCCAGCGGTTCGGAGATGATGTCATGGACCGTCATGCGAGGGTTTAAGGAGGCATCGGGGTCCTGGAACACGACCTGCATACGGCGGCGCCAGCGGCGCAGCCGATGGCGGGGCAGGCGCAGCAAGTCGGTGCCCTCGACCAGCACGCGGCCGGCGGTCGGCTGCACGAGACGCATCAGCGAGCGTCCGAGCGTACTCTTGCCCGAACCGCTCTCCCCGACCAACCCCAGCACCTCACCCCGGGCGATGGTCAGGCTGACGTCGTCCACGGCTTTGACGAGGCCACGCGGGCGCAGGGTTCCGCGCACGGGGAACCAAGTGCGCAGGCCCTGTGCGTCCAGAAATGGGGCCGTCGCCGTCATTCCGCCGCCCCCAGTTGGGCTTGCGCAGTGGTTCCCGCCACACCATCGCACCACCGAAAACAGCGAACCGTGTGGCCGGTCGAGCTATTGACGGGCTCAGCGCTCGGTCGGGTGCGTTCGCAAGGATCGGGAACCGCACCGTCGCAGCGCGGCGCAAAGGCGCAGCCGGGCGGCATGGCCAGGGGATGGGGCACCACGCCTGGGATGGCCGACAGAGGGGCGCGTGTCGCGTCCGCCCGCCGATCCAGCCGGGGGATGGAGCGCAACAGGGCTGCCGTATACGGGTGCCGCGGGTTTGCGTACAAGTCCTCCACGGTGGCTTCCTCGACCGCCTGTCCGGCATACATGACCACTACACCGTCGGCCACCTCTGCCACCACGCTCAGGTCATGGGTGATGAACAGAACCGCCATGCCGATCTCTGACTGAAGATCGCGCACCAAGTCGAGGATTTGCGCCTGAATCGTGACATCCAGCGCGGTCGTGGGCTCGTCCATGATCAGCAGCGAGGGCTGGCACGACAGCGCCATCGCAATCATCACCCGCTGGCGCATACCGCCGGAGAGTAGGTGCGGATACGAGGTCAGGCGCTTTCGGGGCTCCGGGATGCCGACCCGCGCCAGGGTCTCCTCGGCAACGCCCCGAGCGGCGCGGTGTCCGAGTCCCTGGTGCAGGCGGACGGCCTCGGCGATCTGCTCGCCGATCTGAAGCACCGGGTTCAGCGAGGTCATGGGTTCCTGGAAGACCATGGCGATCTCGTTGCCCCGAATGGCGCGGCGGGTGCGCGCCGCCGCCGTCGCCAGATCCACCGTGGCACCGTCGCGGCGCCGGAACATCAGTGTGCCGCGCTCAATGCGCCCGCCGCCGTGCTCGACCAGCCCCAGGATGGCCAGCGCCGTGACCGACTTGCCGGAACCGCTCTCCCCCACCAGGGCCAGGGTTTCGCCCGTGTCCACCGACAGGGACACGCCCCGGGTGCCATGGATCGTGCCGGCCTCGGACGAAAAGCCGACCCAGAGATCGTGAATGTCGAGCAGGGCCTGGGTCATCCCGCGATCCTTTCCGTTGGCGGGCCGAGCCGATCCAGCAGGTCGGTCAGCGAAGCCACGCAGGCTGTTGGCGCGGGCACGGAAGCGCCGTCGATGTCGTCAAGCGTGGCGGTGTTGCCCGTTGCGACCAGAACCGAGCGGAGTCCCGCCGCTGCAGCGCCGGCGATGTCGGTTTCAAGGGTGTCGCCGACCATCAACACGCCGTGCGCCGGCAGGCCAAGCCGTTCCAGGGCGTGGTGGACGATATCGCGCGACGGTTTGCCGCCGATTTCCGCGCGCCGGCCGGTGGCGGTCTCCAGGAATGCGACCAGCGCGCCGCACTCCGGGTCCAACCCGTCCGCGCCCGGGATGGTGGGGTCCGGATTAGTGGCCACCAGCGCCGCTCCGGCGCGAACCAGACGGGCCGCCTCGGCCAGATCGCCCACCCGCAATGCTGGGTCGTAGCCCACCAACACCGCGTCGGGGGTTTGCGCACCAGGATCAATATCCAGGCCGGCGGCCCGAGCTTCCGCGTGCAGGGTCGCGGGTCCGAAAACCCGCACCCGATGCCGTCCGCGCGCGTCCAGGCCGCGACAGGTGGCCCAGCCGGCCGTGACGATTCTCTCGGCGGGCACCGGCATTCCAAGGCCCTTGAGTTTGGCCGCGGCGGTGATCGCCGTGGCGCGCGCGTTGTTGGTCAGCAACACGTAAGGCAGGCCGCGCGCGGTCAGGGCGTCCAGAAAGGCCGGGGCGTTGGGGATTGCCTCCGCGCCGCGATACAGCACGCCGTCCAGGTCGAGGATCAGCCCCGACACATCCCTCAGGTCCAGGGGCGCATCGGTTCGGCCACGTCGGTCCCGGGCCCGGGGCATGGCGGACATCCGGGGCGTCCAGCGGGTCGCGGGCGCCCTGAGCGGGATCGTCATGTCCAGGGAATCCAGACCGGCCACGCGCAGGCGCACACGGTCGGCGCGGATGTCCAGGTCGGCCCAGGCCCCGCAGGCCCGGCCCGGGGTGGTGAAGCTCTCGGTCAGGGATTGCACGGTCAGGTAGGGAACGGCGTCGACGGTCTGAACGCTGTTCCAGTGGACATGGCCGGCAAGGCAAAGGGCGACGTGGCGGCTGTCCTCAATCACCCGGCGGATCTCCGCGTGCTCGGGGTAGGTCGCCATGTGCGGGTTGGAGTCAAAATAGTAGTTGCCGGCCATCGAGCCTCCACCCAGGGGAACATGGGTCAGCACGATTGCCGGGGTCTCTGCGGCGGCCAGAGTCTCGGCCAGCCATGTCAGGTCGGAGGGACGCGGACGGAACGGGTCTGGGTAGGGAATAAAGGTGTCCGCCTGCCACAGCACGAGGCGCCAGCCATTCGCCTCGATGACCCGGTGGCCCATGTCCTGTCCCAGGATGCGGGCGTTTTCGTCGACGCTCAGGGTCGCGACGTCATGATTGCCGACGATGTGGGCGCGCGGCACCTCCAGACCGTCGAACACGTCCGCCACACCGGCCATCAGCCGGCGGTCAGTGGCGTGATCGACGTCGGAGATGCGGTCGCCGAGATCCAAGACCAGATCCGGTCTTGCGCGGTTGGCCTCCCGGATCACCTGTTCCAGAAACGGCAGGGCGCGCGAGCCGATCTTCACGCCCGTGTCGGCCCCGTGGTGAATGTCGGTGACCACAGTCAGTCTGAGGGGTTCGGGCATGGCGGAACGGTCCTGGGCCGGACGGTTGATTGCAACACGGCGGGCGAGGCGGAGACGGCGCCGGGCCAGCCCGTGCGGAGGCCGGCCCGGTTCCGGGTGAGGGTCAGTCCTTGCTCACGTTGCCGTGACGGAAATCCAGCACGTACGGAATATGCCCCGGCAGCGGCTCCCAAGTGACATCCTTGCGCAGGCCATAGGACTCGTAAGGCTGGTAGATGACGATGAACGGCGCCTCCTCGGCGGCGTATTCCTGGATGTCCTTGTAGGCGTCCAGGCGCTCGGCCGGATCCAGGGAGTAGCGGAAGCGGTTCCACATCTCCTTGTACTCCTCGTTCGGCGACCACGTGCCGGCGACGATGCGGGCGCCGGTCGGGCTCCACATGGTGCCGTAGGACCCCGCCGGATCCGGGAAGTACATCGGATTGGACCAGTTGCGGGCCATCATGTCTTCATCGGACCCGGTCCAGCGCTCATCGACGTTCAGTTTCATGGTGACGCCGACCTCGGCCCACATTTCCTGGATCGCCTGGGCGGCCAGCAGACCGTTTGTGTAGTAGGTCGGATGGGTGTCGTAGCGGATCTCGAAGCCGTCATAGCCGGCTTCCTCCAGCAGGGCGCGGGCCTTGTCGGGGTCGTAGTCCCAGATGGTGAACTCGGGATCGTGCAATTCTCCGTACTGCGGATATGTATGGCTGTTGGGCACGTGCGCCTTGCCATTCCAAAGGGCTTCGCTGAGCAACGCGCGATCAATGGCCAGATTGAGCGCCTGACGGATCGGCTTGGTCATTTTCGGGTGGTTGGCGTTATAGAAAACCACATGGAACAGCGGGGTGAGCATCCCCACGGTCTTGGTATTCGGATCGCTGTCGATGACCGCAAGCTGGTCCGGCGGCACGTTGGTGATGATGTCCACCTCACCGTTCTTCAGCGCGGTGATGCGGGCCGACAGTTCCGGCACGCGCACCAGTTCGATGCGCTCGAAGTCGGGCGCCTCTCCCCAGAAGTCGTCAAAGCGCTCCCACACAACCTTTTCGCCCGGGACCATCTCGGCCACCGCGTAGGGGCCGGTGCCGACCGGGGCCAGACCGAACGCCTCGAAGTCCGAGATCTCATCCACCTCGGGGTGGCCGGTCAGGCCCATCAGGTAGGCTTTCGGCACGATCATGGCCTGCTGCACATTCAACAGGGTCTCAAGGATCGGGTCCGGACGCTTGGTGAAGATGCGCACGGTGTAATCGTCGACTTTTTCGGCCCGGTCCATGTTCTCGAAGTATTCCTTCGAGCGCGTGATGTACGGCGGAAACTTGGGATGAAACAGGCGGTTGAGCGAAAAGACTACATCGTCGGCGGTCATCGGATCGCCGTTCTGGAACAGCACGTCGTCGCGCAGTTTCAGTTCCATGCAGGTCGGCGCGATCATCTCCCAACTGACGGCCAGGCCGGGGAGGTACTCGGGCTCGACCGTGTTGTGGTTCTTTTCGATCAGCGTATCGAAGGTGTTGTAGTACTGCATCGATCCGACGTTGGAGTGATCCTTGCCGGGGTCGAAGTACTCGCGGAGGTTCGCGGCGGCCACGCGCAACTCCTGCGCATCGGCCTGTGCGGCTCCGCTCATCAAGGCGGCAACGGCCACGGTGGCACGGCAAAACGTCTTCAGCATGGTCAGAGTCTCCGGATGGTGGATCGCGAACACGGGGTCTCACGGGAATCGGGGAACAGGTGTGCCGATGCGGTCGGTTGCGCCGACGTCTTCGGGTTGGGCCGCGTCAGTTCAGCCTCACGTCCAGGGTGTCGCGCAGCCAGTCGCCCAGAAGCAGGACAATCAAGGCGACCAGGACGATCAGGGCCGCCGGCGAGGCCACCACCCACCACGCCGAGGCCATGTAGTCCCGGCCCTGCCCGACCATGGCGCCGAGCGAGGCCGTGGGCGGCTGGACTCCCAGTCCCAGGAACGACAGGGAGCTTTCCAGCAGCACCAATTGGGAAAAGATCAGCGTCACCTGCACGATGATCGGCGACGCGATGTTGGGCAGCACGTGCCGCCAGGCCACCCGCCAGGGCGAGGCCCCCATGGCCCGGCAGGCTTCGATGAACGGAAGTTCCCGTACCGCCAGCACCTGGCCGCGCACGATGCGGCCGTACTGCTCCCAGTAGGCGATGCCCAGAACGGCGATCAGCACCGTCAGGTCGGTGCCCGCCACCGCGATGATGAACAGCGCCACCAGCGTGAAGGGGACGGCGATCTGAAGGTCCACCAGACCCATGATGAGGGACTCCGTGACCCCCCGCGCGAGCCCGGCTGTCAGGCCCAGGGTCACGCCCACGGTCAGGCTCATGATCGCGCCCAGGGACGCCAGTCCGAGCGTGACCTGCAGGCCGTGGATGCAGCGCGACAGCATGTCGCGGCCCAACTGGTCGGTGCCGAGAACGAAGCTGTCGGCGGCCCCCTCCAGTCCCAGGGGTGGTTTCAGCCGTTTCAACAGGGATTGGGCGTTCGGGTCGTACGGCGCGACCACATCCGCGAACACCGCCAGCAGAACCAGCAATACGCCCAGCCCGGCACAGAGCCGGATGGACGGCGGCATCCGGCGCAACAGCAACCGCAGTCGCCCAGCCAGTGAATAGTCCATGTCGGCGCCGATGTCGGGCAGGCGCGCGGCGGTGGCGGCGGAGGGCGTCGGGACCACGCGGCGGGCCATGGTCACGCCTCCACCCGGATACGGGGGTCGGCAAGGGCGTACAGCACGTCCACCGCCAGGTTCACCAGGACAACGACGGCGGCGAACATCAGCACGCCGAACTGCAACGCCGGATAGTCGCGCCCGATGGTGGACAGCACGATCAACTCGCCGATGCCCGGCCAGGCGAACACCGCCTCGATGATGACGGCGGCCCCCATCACGTTGGTGACCTGAAGCCCCAGCACGGTGATCACGGGAATCAGCGCGTTGCGCAATCCGTGCTTGAACACGACCACGCGCTCGTCCAGACCCTTGGCCCGCGCGGTGCGCATGTAGTCGGCGGACAGCACGTCCAGCATGGCGCTCCGCGTGAAGCGCACCACCGCCGCCAGCAACGCGGCGGACACCGCCAGCGTGGGCATGACCAGATGCCAGGGCGATCCGGTGCCGGCGCTGGGCAGCAGATGCAACAGATAGCTGAAGATCAACAGCATCAGAATGGCGAGCACGAAGTTCGGGACCGCGTAGCCCAGGAAGGCGACAGCGACGATGAGCCGCCCCAGCGGCGAACGTCGCTTCAGCGCGGCGGCGATGCCCAGCGGTACACCCAGCCCCGCCGCCAACAGCACGGCGGCGACATACAGCGCCAGCGTGGGACCCAGCCGCTCGGCGTACATGTCGGTGACGGGCCGGCGCTCATAAAAACTCAGGCCGAAATCACCGGAAAACACGCTCTTGACGTAGATCGCGTACTGATCGAGCAGGGACAGATTCAGGCCCAGGTATTCGATCATCGCGTCGCGGGACTCCGGATCGGTGCCTTCCGGAATCAGGAAGTCGATGGTATTACCGGTCATCCGGGTCGCCACGAACACGGCGGTCAGGATGATCCAGATCGTCAGCAAGGCACGCAGCGTTCGGAAACCGATGTAGCGGGCCATGACGGTCGTTCCCGGCCAGGATCGAGGGGGGCGCGTGCGTCCGCGTCTCCCGTCCGTATAGGGGTCGCGCTCCTGACCAGGGGTGATGCTTTTCTGACAAGAAGTACCGGCCGGCCGGCCCGTTCGGGACGGTTCGGTAGAGGCATCACGATCCGCGGCGGCGCCGCTTGATGTCCGGGCCGGACACCGGGTACTTTGGTCCCGACCCGTCCCGTTCGGGCACCGTGGACCGGCCGGAGCCGTCATCCATGAAACTGCTGATCGCCGACGATCATGCCCTGGTGCGCCGGGGTCTGAAGACCCTGCTCCAGACCATCGATCCGGGCCTGGAGGTGCTGGAGGCCGACTCGTTTCCGGAAGTGCTGGAGCATATGGTCCGGAACGACGACATCAGTTTGGTGCTCCTGGACTTGGTGCTGCCGGGCACGAACGGGCTGGACGGATTGCGTCTGGTGCGTGAGCAGTATCCGGACGTGGCCGTCCTGATCGTCTCGATGAGCGAGGATCCGACAGACATTCGGGACGCGCTGGCGCTGGGCGCGGTCGGATACGTGCCGAAGTCCACCGGCGACGCGGTGCTGGCCGGGGCCATCAGGCTCGTTCTGGCCGGGGGGACCTATCTGCCGCCTCAGGTTCTGGACGGCGCCAGGCCGTTGTCCTCTGCCGGGTCGGAGCCCACTCCGGCGGGCCTGACCGACCGCCAGCGGGCCATTCTGGATCTGCTGTCCACCGGGGCCAGCAACAAACGCATCGCCAGCCGGCTCGGGCTGGCCGAACAGACGGTCAAGAACAACGTCACCGTCCTACTGCGTCATCTCGGTGCCGCCAATCGGACCGAGGCGGTCGCGCTCGCCCGGATGCGACGGCAGCCCTGATCTGCTCTAATACCAACGGTCATTGAGAATGACCGTTGAAGTCCGTGGCCGGCCCGCTCCCCCACCCGACCACCCCAAGCATACTGTCGTGGGTGGTCGGGTGGGGGAGCGGGCTGGTGCAGCCCGGCGGATGAGTTTTACTCATCCGCCGGTGGCATAAGACGGCAACAGCCGCGTGACAAGTTGTCGAAGTCGCAGGGGACGCACGGGCTTGTGGAGAACAGGCGCGTCGATGCCTTGCAGCAGCCTCAGCTTGTCCGGAGAGGTATCCCCGGTGAGCAGAATGGCGGGCACGCTCCGCGTCCATGTCCGTCGCAGGCGGGCGATCGCCTCGTCGCCGCGGACCGCGTCGTCGAGATGAAAGTCAACGATCAACAGGTCCGGCGGCGCGGTGCTCGCCTCTCCCCAGGCGACCTGGACCATGCCCAGATTGGCGGCGGTGATGACCGAGGCGCCCCAGGTTTCCAACAGGCGCGCCATGCCCCGGGCAATGACCGGGTCGTCGTCCAGCACCAGGATGCGCCGGTCCTTCAGCGGCTCAGGCGCCACGACCGGGGCTACCGTGCCCGGGACGGATGTCGGCTCCGCCGTCGAAGGGGTGGCCGGCGCCACGGGGACGGTGACACCGAACCGCGCGCCCTTGCCGGGCACGGTGTCCACGGACAAGCGGTGCCCCAGCAGGGTCGCCAGGCGGGAGGCGATGGCCAGGCCCAGTCCCAAACCCTGTTGGCCCTGGTCCGGATCCGGGTCCGGAAGACGGTGGAACTCCTGGAACACATCGTCGATCCGTTCGGGCGGGAAGCCGATGCCAGTGTCGGCCACATCGATCCGAATGTCGGCCCCTTGGCGTCGCGCGCCGACCACGACCCCGCCGTCCCGCGTGTACTTGACGGCATTGGAACAGAAGTTGCGCAGGATGCGCCCGAGCATCGCCGGATCCGTCTGAACCCGCAAGCGGCTGGGTACGACCCTGAACCGCAGTCCGCGCCGCTCGGCCAACGGACCGTATTCGCGCCGCACGGCGGCCAAGAGTGGCCCCAGCTCCACCGGGCGGGGATCGGGCTGCAGCACGCCGGCGTCCAGCTTGGAGATGTCGAGCAGGGAATCGAACAGACCACCCAAGGCCAGGGCGCATTCCTGGAGATCCGTCAGAACCTCAAGCGCGGCCGGTTCCGACAGACGGTGTTCCAGCACCGACAGGAAGATGCCCATGGCATGGAGAGGTTGACGCAGGTCGTGACTGGCGGCCGCCAGGAACCGCGACTTCGCCAGATTGGCCTGCTCGGCGGCCTGCTGGGCCTCGCGGGCGCGCGCCTCGGCGCGCTTGCGGTCAGTGATGTCCGCGTACAGGCCGACCACGCCACCGGACCGCGTCCGGCGTTCCCGGAACTGGTACCAGCGTCCGTCATGGCTCAGAACCTCGCCGGTGGCGTAGCCGTCCCGGTGCAGCCGCATCCGGTGCTGGCGGTACAGGTCGGGGTGTCGGTCGGCGTCGGCGATGCCGTCAAGCTGTTTGACCGAGCCAGCCCGGATGTTCATGTCCACCAGGTCGCGAAAGCGGATGCCGGGCCGAACCCGCGCCGGTTCGGCGAACCGCCGGGCGTAGCGTTCGTTGCACAGGACAAGGCGGTCCTGGGCATCCCACAGCACGAAGGCTTCGGCCATGTTCTCGATGGCGTCGATCAGGAGAGCGGCCGACACGTCGTAATCGAGGGCCTGGATCGGGTCGCCGGAGGTGGTTGGGCGCGTTGGGCCAGTGGGAGCGGACATGCGGTGGGTCCGAACAAGGGGCGCCCCGACTGGGCTCGGCGCGGGGCCTTTCGTTCCACCAAAACACGGGTCCAGACCCCAAGTCAGTCACGGATCCATGACAAGCGGCGACCATGGGGACCGGAAACCGGAAACAGGGGCGGCGCGGATCGGACTCGGATAGTTTCCGGTCTTCTGGCACAAGGCTGAGGCTGCCTCGGGGGCCGTGCCGCCTCTCCAGAACGGCGATCAGAATGGAATTGCCAACTTTCCGCACGCGATGTCGCGGCAATCCGGATCAGGTTGTTCCGCTGGCTCGACCGCGACGGAACGGCCAACGCCTGGATGGCGCCCGGCGGCCTCTCCGGCGTTGACCGCTTCTACGGCACAATGAGAACGGTGTGGCGGTGGCAGAACGGCATGGCTGTGGATCGGCGCGAGCCCCGGCGCAGGTGCTCGCCTGCGATCCCGCCCCTCGGTGGCGTTCACGGCGTCGCGGCTGAGCGGAGGACCTCCTTGAGCATTCGCTGCTGTGCCTTGCGCGCGTCGACCATGCCGGCGTAACGGCCGTCCTTCATCGCGAGAACAAACGGCTGCTGGGTGTCGGCGAGGACATGGGCCTGCGCAGTCTTGTCGACCTCCAGATCGACGCGTTTGCTCACCAGCCACGAGGCAAAAAGGGTCTCGGCCTGGCGCAGATCGATCCAGTCCGGCTCAAAAGGATCTTCGATCATCAGGAGGTCTGGGACGCCCGGATCGGGGTTCTGCATCTGATTGACGAGAATCCGTGTCATCACGTGATTGCCGATTTGCGTGAAGTAGTTTTGATATTCCGGGTAGCGTGGGTAGGACCCATTCGCGTTAGGCTGCCCCGCCTGCAATTGCGTCAGATAGGACCGCGCGTGGTTCCAAACCGCCTCGTAACGCGGATCATCCCGCGTCATGGCGGTGATCACATCCTCTGGCGAGATCCACCCGCCAGGTTGGCGCGGCGTGCCCCCGACGGTCCCGAGCACAACGATGGCGCGCGGCGTGTCCAGCATTGTGGCCGTACCGGCTAACGCGAACAGGCGCGAGCGGTACCAGGCGCGCCCGTCCTCAAGGTCTGCGACGACGAACGTCTCCTGGGCGAGCCTGGCGGCGGCGTGGTCGAGCGCCTCCTGGGTCGTATCCTGCAGCAGCAGTCCGGGATCGACGATGTTGGGCGGCATCACGTCCGTCCGGGTCTCCACCACCGCGGCGGAGAAATCGAAGGCGATCCCCCCGGGCAGCGTCACGCTGGCCCGGCTGGCCTGGAGCTCCCCCAGCACTCGCATGGCCGGCGAGGCCGCCGCGAGACCCGCCGCTGCGATCAGGGCCAGGGGCCAGCCGCTCGTCTCGTTCGGCCAGCCGACCTGCTGGCTGAGAACGACAAACCCGATCAGCACGACAGCGAACACGGCGGCCGCCGTCAGCAGTTCCGAGGGTGTGATCGCAAACCGGTTCATGTGTTGCTCCCTGAAGTGTGACCCGCTGTGCGGGGTCTCGGTCGCATCTTGAGCGCAACGAACGTCCGGTGTCCGCCCAGCCTCGTCAAAGCGCACAGAGGGCGGTGCTCACCTCTGCCGAAAGGCCGAACGCTGTCCTCTGGCGTTGCCGGTGGTCACCTCTTGTTCCCATTGACGGCCCGGTCATTTCTTGAAAATAATAGACAGATTTCTTGGTGTCCATGCAACATTGAATGCGCGGTCACGGTATGCGCCAAAAAGCATCCGCAAAAACCGAGCCCGTCGGCTAGCGTCATAGGGTCTTATACAGGCCCAGAAACAAACAAGGTTAAGACAAGACCCAACAGCACAAAATGGCAGGCGGGGGCGTGAAATGGACCTGTTCGAGCGATTTCTGGGGTTTCTGGCACGGCGCACGGAACGCATCCGGGTCTGGCACCATTGGCCCTTTCTGCTGGGCTTGGCCATTGTCGTCGGCCACCGCGTCAACCTGCGTCACGAAAACCTGACGGACACCGAAACAGCACCGAAGCCGGTGCCACCGCCCGAGGATTTCGACATCCAGGGTGCGCGCACGGCCGACGGCACGTTCAACGATCTCGGCACGCCCTGGATGGGCAGCGCCCACACCCGCTTCGGCCGCAATCTGCCACTGTCGGCGACCTACGCCGAGACCGGCGAGACGCTGATGGACCCCAGTCCGCGCCTGGTGTCGCGGCGGCTGCTGGCGCGCGGCGAGTTCGCGCCGGTGCCGCACCTGAACCTTCTGGCCGCCGCCTGGATCCAGTTCATGGTCCACGACTGGCTGGGTCACGGCAAGAACGACAAGACCGTCAAGCACGAGATCCCCCTGGAGGAGCACGACGACTTCCCCATGCGGCCGATGACCGTGCTGCGCACCCGGCCGGATCCCGACACCAACCCGCAGGACGAGGGGCGTCCGAGCACCTTCCGCAACGTCGAGACCCATTGGTGGGATGGATCGCAGATCTATGGCTCCGGCGCCGAGCGCCTGCGCCAGGTGCGCGGCGGTGTCGATGCCAACGGGCAGCCGTCCGACGTTCTGCCGGACGGCAAGCTGGCGATCGACGACAAGGGCCATCTGCTGGTGGATCCGACCACCAAGGAGCCCAACCTCGAACTGAGCGGCGTGAATGGCAACTGGTGGGTCGGGCTGTCGGTGCTGCACACCCTGTTCACCCGTGAGCACAACGCCATCGTCGACCGCCTGCGCATCGACCACCCCCAGGCCAGCGGCGAGTGGCTGTTCCAGAAGGCGCGGTTGGTCAACGCCGCCCTGATGGCCAAGATCCACACCGTGGAATGGACGCCGGCGCTGATGGACTCGCCGGTCGGCCGCATGGCCATGCGCGGCAACTTCTGGGGCCTGACGGGCGAGCACATCGTCAACGCCTTCGGCCGGCCGTCCGACAGCGAGGTGATCGCTGGCATTCCCGGCTCGCCGCAGGACCACCACGGCGTGCCCTACGCCATGACCGAGGAGTTCACGGCGGTCTACCGGTTGCACTCGTTGCTGCCGGATGGGGTCAAGGTCCGCCGCCACACCGACGACAGCGCAATCGTCGAGAAGAGTCTGCTTGACCTCGCGTTCGGCAAGACCCGCGAGATCTACGACAGCGCATCGTTCCCCGACGTGCTGTATTCGCTGGCCACGAGTCACCCTGGCGCGCTGGTGCTGAACAACTTCCCCAACAGCCTGCGCCGGCTGGAAAAGAAGGCCGACGAGTCGATCGTCGTCGACCTTGCGGCCGTCGACATCCTGCGCGACCGCGAACGCGGCGTGCCGCGGTTCAAGGAGTTCCGGCGCCTGATCGGCATGAAGCCGCCGGAGACCTTTGCCGACATCACCGACGACGCGGATTGGCAAAAGGCCCTGAAGGAAGTCTACGGTACCGTCGACAAGGTCGACCTGCTGGTGGGCACGCTGGCCGAGGCGCGCTCGGCGCGGGGCACGCCGTACCGGTTCGGGTTCTCCGACACGGCCTTCCGCGTCTTCATCGTCATGGCCTCGCGCCGCCTGAAGAGCGACCGCTTCTACACCGACGACTTCCGCCCCGAGATCTACACCGAGGCCGGCTTCCGCTGGGTGCGCGACAACACCCTGTCGACGGTGATCCGGCGCCACTGTCCGGAACTGGCCGACCGGTTCGCCGACGCGCGCAACCCGTTCTTCCCCTGGGCCAAGGCGCAGAGGTGAGGCCATGACACGGCGGATCCGCATCCCGTTCCTGATCGACCTCATCCGGGTCAACGACGCGGCGACCATCCGCGCGGTGGCGGACGAGGTGGCGCTGGACCGCGGGTTTGAGCCGCCGCTCGGGCCGCTGGTCAACCGGCACGTCTTCCGCCGCGTGCGCGGCGCGTTGCAGGCGCCGGACGGGCCGCTGCCGTCGCTGCGCCGCCGCGACGACACGGTTCGGCAAGAGGCACAGGCCGCCCTGACGGCCCGCCTGGAGGGCGATCCCGCCGACCTGCTCGACGACGAAACCCTGGACAAACTGGCCGCCCGCGTGCGCGGCGCGGGCGGGGAGGCCGGCCCGCTGGCGCAGCAACTGATCGGGCGCCTGTTCCGGGCGGACTATACCGCCACGGCCGAGACCTGGGACGCCGCGTGGGTGGTTCAGACCACCGCGCAGAGCAACAATGTCGTCCGCTACTGGCTGTGGCTGCTGACCGGGCGCATCACCCGGGCGCAAAAGGTGCTGTCGGACGCCGTGTCCGGCGACGCGGCCGGCGTCCACGCCACGGGCATCGCCGTTCACAACCTTGTCGACAGCATCGAGCGGCTGGCGGCCCTGTACCGCGACGAATACCTGCGAACGACCACCAGTACGGACGAGGTGATCGCCCGCGCGCTGCTGGCGCCGCCGACCACCCTGCGGCAGGCGACGCGGCACGCGGATTGTCTGGCCGGATCGCTGCGCCCCGGCACGCTGGTCACCTTCTCCAGCCGCGAGGCGGGCACCAAGAGCCTGGATCCGCGCGTGGTCTTCATGCGCGACTCCTGGAGCGCGTGCCCGGCCCACGCGCTGGTGCCGGCCATGATCGCGGCGGTGTGGACCCGCGCCGTCGCCGGGCAGGGGAGGGCGGGCGCATGAGCGACGACATGATCTTCTCGCCCCTGGCCTTCCGCTCGCTGACGCTCAAGAACCGGGTGCTGCGCTCCAACATCTCCGGCCGCTTCGACAACGAGGACGGTTCGCTGACCCAGACCCGGATCAATTGGGAGACCAAGTTCGCCGCCGGTGGCGTCGGTGGCATCATCTCGTCCTACGTGCCGGTGCTGATGGAAGGGCGCATCATCGCCGGCTACGCCACCATCCACCGCGACGACTTCATTCCGTTGTGGCGGAGCCTGGGCGAGGCCGTGCACGCGCACGGGGCCAAGTACATCGTTCAGCTCAGCCACTCGGGCCGGCAGATGGACCTGCCCGGCGTGCACAACCAGCACCAGCCGACGCCCAGTTCGACCAGCCAGCCGGAAACGCTGCACGGATTCCTGTGCCGGGCCATGGGCGCGGGCGAGATCCGCCAGTTGGTGCAGGCGTTCGCCCGCGCCGCCTGGCGGGCGCGCGAGGCCGGGCTGGACGGAGTCGAGTTGCACGCGGCCAACGGCTACCTGTTCACCCAGTTCCTCAGTTCCGGCATCAACGACCGCAAGGACCTGTACGGCGGGTCGCTGCGCAACCGGGCGCGCTTCCTGCTCGATGTCATCGCCGCCATCCGCGAGACGGTCGGGCGCGACTTCCACCTGCAGGTCAAGCTCAGCGCCGTCGACCACAACAACATCATCCCGTGGGAAGGCAAGGGCAACACCCTGGCCGACACGGTGCAGGTGGCGCGCTGGTGTGAGGCGGCGGGGGCGGACGCCCTGCACGTCTCGACCGGGTCGCTGTTCCCGCATCCGCTGAACCCGCCGGGGGACCTGCCGCTGGAGGTGCTGGCGGTCACCTATGACGCCATGATCTCGTCCGGCATTCATGGGTTCCGGAATTTCCTGCTGTTCCGCTATCCGGCGCTGCGGCCGATCTTCCGCTGGCTGTGGTTCCGGCTCAAGGGCGACCGCGACAACGAGGCCATCAGTCTGAACGAAGCCCGGGTGATCAAGCAGGCGGTCTCGATCCCCGTGATCAGCACCGGCGGTTACCAATCGGCCTCGGTGGTGCGCGGCGCGCTGGAACGCGGCGACATCGACGCCGTGGCCATCGCCCGTTCGCTGGTGGCCAACAACGACCTGGTGGAGCACTGGCGCGCCGGTCTGGAGCAGCCGCCACGCCCCTGCACCTACTGCAACAAGTGCCTGCTGAACGCGCCGAAGAACCCGATGGGCTGCTACGAGGAGAGCCGCTACGACAGCCGCGAGCAAATGCTCGACGAGGTGATGTCCATCTATCGCACGCGGGGCGCGTTGGCGATCCCGCCGGTTGACGGAGCCGCCGCATGACCCCGGGCGCGCCCATCACCGCCGTCGAGGTGGAACTGGCGCGGCGCCGGCGGTGGCGGCGGTGGATCGTCGCGGCCGTGGTCCTGGTCGTGCTCGTCGCCCTGGTGGTGCTGTGGGTGGTGGCCGGGGCGGCGCTGCGCCTGACCGACGAGTCGACGCCCCGGTTCGACGATCCGGTGGAGCACTTCATGCACGGTTCCATCGGCGCCGAGCCGGCCAGCGGCCTGCCCTACAAGCTGTGGGCGGTCCTGCCCGACCTGTTCCCGGAAGCGTTCGAGGGCCGCCCGGACTACACCGCGTTCGGGTTCCTGTACGACACCGACGACCCCGACCAAGGCGACCTGCCGATCGGCATTTCCCGCCGCCGCGCGTTTGGAGTCGAGGTGGTGTGGTTCAACTGCGCGGTCTGCCACACCGGCACCTATCGCCTGGACGCCGAGGCGGAGCCGGTGATCGTCCCCGGGATGCCCTCCAACAACCTGGATCTGTACGGATTCGTCGCCTTCCTGCTGGACATCGCCGACGACCCGCGCCTCGCCACCGAGCCCGTGCTGACAGCGATCGAGGCGAGCGGGCAGTCGCTGGGTCTGCTCGAACGGGTGTTCTGGACCAATGTGGTGCTGCCGCAGGTGCGCGAGGGCCTGCTGTTCCGTCAGGTCCGTCTGGGGCCGCTTCTGGCGGAACAACCGGCCTGGGGACCGGGGCGCGTGGACACGTTCAACCCGTACAAGGTCGTCTCGCTGGTGCCGCCGATCAGGCCGCTGACCGAGGACGAGGCGGTCGGCGCGGCCGATTTCCCGTCCATCTTCCTGCAGGGGCCGCGTGCCGGCATGTCCCTGCACTGGGACGGCAACAACCCGTCGCTGGCCGAGCGCAACCTGTCCGCTGCCCTGGGGGCGGGCGTGACGCCGGAAACCGTCGACCACGCGGCCATTGAGCGGGTGGCGGACTGGCTGTTGACCCTGCCGCCGCCGCCCAGCCCGATCGAGACCGACGACGCACTGGCGGTCGAGGGACGCGCGCTCTACATGGACCACTGCGCGGCCTGCCATGGGTACCTGGCCGAGGACGGCACGTACCGGTTCGAAGGCGAACACCTGGGGCAGGTGGAGCCGATCGACCGCATCGGCACCGACCCGGGCCGCCTGGACTCGTACACGCCGGCCTTCCGCGAGCGGCAGCTGAGCGACCTGTTCGCCGGCACGCCCTATCACTTCCGGCACTTCGTCAAGACCGACGGCTACGCCAACCATCCCCTGGATGGGCTATGGCTGCGTGCGCCCTACCTGCACAACGGATCGGTGCCGACGCTGGCCGACCTGCTCCTGCCGCCCCACGAGCGGCCGGTTGCCTTCGTGCGCGGCTTCGACGTCGTGGATCAGGACCGTGGCGGGTTTGTCGCGCCGCCCTGCGATCCGGACGGCACCGCCCCGGCCGAGGGGTTCTGCTTCGATACCCGGCTGCCCGGCAACGGCAGCCAGGGCCACGTCTATGGAACAACCCTGAGCGAGGCGGAGCGGTCCGCCCTGCTCGCGTACCTGCTGAGATTCTAAGGAGTCACTTCAATGGTCAAGTCGACGACCTTTGGGACGGGGAGGCCGCGGACATGACGGACTCGCTTTCGATCGGCTGGACCCGCGCCCAGGCCGACAACGCCTACAAGACTCACCGCCGCCTTCTCGCGGTCAACCTCGTGCTGCAAAGTGTGGCCGCCGTGAGCGTGCTGATCACGCCGGCCTGGCTGCTCGGCATTCTTGGCTTGACGGTGACGGCCGAGGTCGAGGCCTGGGCGCGCGTCTGGGCGATGATGGTCCTGATCGTCAGCGCCTTCCAGATCCCCGGCTGGCTCAACCCCGTCTACAACCGCCTGCCCCACGTGATCGGCGTCCTCGCCCGCGCAGCCCTGGCCATCTTGTTCCTGATCCTGGGGGGTGGGTTCGTGTGGATGGCGCTGTTCGACGGCGGGTTCGCCGTGGCGCTGTACGTGACCTACCGCCGCTTGGTGATCGCCGAGTTGCAGACCCGGCCATGAGGGCAGAGCGACGTCTCTTGGGTGGGATGGAGCCCCCTTCCGACGGCTTCAGTGCGTCTGGACACTGGTTCCATACCGCCCGACGAAAAGGTTGGCGTTTTCGTCGGGCGGCCAACGCGCCTCTGGCGTCACTTCGCGACGCCAGCTTCACCAAAATGGCGCCGGCGGGCCGAAGCCCCGGAGCCGCGCCCCCGAACGTGTAAATTGGCCTGGCAAAATGACCCCCAATAGGCTGGGCGTCATTCCACGAAAAAATTAGTATAATGAATTCTTCCCCATAGATAGGGGTCAACGGGGCGCCGATCCAGGGGTCAGCCGCCGCGCCGATTTCCAATCGGTGGCAACTGATACCGTCCGACGAATGAACTGACTTGATTCGTCGGCCGGCCGGCGCGCCCCTGGCATCGCTTCGGGATGCCAGCTTCAACCAAAATGGGGCCGGCGCCCACGGCGCCGCTTCGCGGCGCCGACAAAGTTTGGCCGCCCTTTGGGTGGCCGGGGCTGCGGAGCCGCGCGCCCCCATGGGGCGCTGCGGCGAAAAAAACAAAGACTCGGCATCACCGGCGCCCAGAAGCGACCAGCCGGACGAGTCAATCCAATCGTCGGGCGGTTTTAGCCCGCGTGCGCCTGCTCCCACGCCGCCAGCCAGGCGTCGAACTCCTCCGCCGGCATGGGCTTGGCGACCACATAGCCCTGTACCATGTCCACGCCCAGCGACGCCACGAGGTCCCAGTCCTCCTGGGTTTCGGCGCCCTCGGCCACGGTGCTCATGCCCAGGCTCCTGGCCAGGCCCACACTGGACTCCAGGATGGCCCGCGCCGCCGGGTCGCGCGCCGCGCCGAAGACGAACGCGCGATCGATCTTCAGTTCGTTGAAGGGAATGCGCTTGAGCTGCTCCAGCGACGAATGCCCCGTGCCGAAGTCGTCGATGGACAGGGACACGCCTTTCAGCCGCAACCGGGCCAGGATCTCCAGCGAACTGCGCAGGTCGCGCATCAGGCCGGTTTCCGTCACCTCCAGAACAATGTGCGACGGGTCCAGGCCATTGCTGGCCGCCGTCTCCACGATCATCTGCGGCAGGTCGAAGCGCGTCAGCGAGTCCACCGAGATGTTGACCGCCACCTTGATGTCCCGCCCCTCGGCCAGCCAGCGGCCGCCCTGCTCGGTGGCCTTGGCGAACACGGCGTCGGTCAGGGCGGCGATCAGGCCGGTATCCTCGGCCACCGGCACGAAGGCCATCGGCGGGATCAGACCCCGGTCGCGGTGCCGCCAGCGGACCAGGCTTTCCACGCCCACCACCTTCCGGTCGCGGATGCGAACCTTGGGCTGGAAGTAGACCAGCAGTTCGTCGCCGTCGATGCCGCGGCGCAGATCGTCCTCGCCGATGCGGTCGACGGCCTGCCCGGCGTGACGGGGCAGCGCCGGCGCGTGGTCCAGGCTTTCCAGTACGGCGGCCAGCTTGGCCGGCGTGATGGGCTTCGACAGCGCCCCCAGCACATGCAGGCCGTGGGCGTTGGCCAGGTTCTTGGCGGTGCTCAGAACGCGCTGATCCTCGCCGCTGATGAGCACGATGGCGCCGGCGAAGCCCGTCTGCGTCAGGTGGCGCAGGAACTCGACCCCGTCCATCCCCGGCATGTTGAGATCGCACAGGATCACGTCGGTTCCCTCGGACTTGACGCGATCCAGGGCCGCGTGCCCGTCCTCGCACAGTGTGACCGAGGTCGCGCCCAGCCCCTTGAGCACGCGGCTGATGAGCTTGCGCATGAACACTTCGTCGTCGACGACCAGGAACGCCAGCGACGACAGCGACTGAGGGGTCAGTGGCATGGACGTCTCTCCAGGACTATGGCCGTTGGCGGGGTCCGACCCATCGGGTCCGTCGGCGAGCGCGTCGGCCAGGTGCCGCACGTGCTCCTCGATCCGGGCGAACACCTCCCCCAGGCGGGTCTGCAGGGTGGCGACAGCGGCCCAGTCCCTTGCTTCGCAGGCCTTGATCATCGCCTTCGCCGTGTGTGCGAGGGCCTCGGCGCCGATCGCGCGTGCCGACGATTTGAGCTTGTAGGCGGCGCGGATGATGTCGCTGGCGGCCTGGTCGGCGATGGCCGCGTCGATGTCGGCGAGCAGGTCGCGCGCCGGGGCAATGAACTCCGTCAGGATCAGGTCGACCGCCTCGGCATCGCGGCCGAAGACCGCCAGAAGCGCCGCGCTGTCGACGATCCGGTCATCGTCCGCGCCAAGGTCTGGGGCCTCCTGTTCCGCCGGTCGCGACGTCCCGCTGATAAAGGCTTCGACCGTGGCGAAGGCGGGCGCGATGGCCGGCGCGATGGCCTTGACCCGGGGCAGGTCTCCCCCCTTGCCGGCCAGTTCCACCTCCTGGCAGAGATCGGCCAAAGCGGTGGCGCCGATGGCCCGCGCGGCTGATTTCAGCTTGTGGGCGGCATCGCCCGAGACCTGCGCCTGATTGGCGGCCACGGCCGCCATGATCTCTTCGATGATGGCGCGGGCCGGGTCCACGAACTCGTTCATCACCTCGCGGATGGCCTCCGCGTCGTCGCCGAACACATCGCGCAGGACGGCCGGGTCAAGGGGCGAGACCCCGCCCGCGCCGGCTTCGGCGCCCGCCGGCGGGTCCTCCGGCGGATCGGCGGCACCCTCGTCGTCCCCGGCGTCGGGGGCCGCCAACGCGCTGGCGGGCATCCACTTGGCGAGCAGAGCCTTCAGCTTGCGCATCTCCAGGGGCTTGGTGAGATAGTCGTCCATGCCCACGGCCAGGCAGCGGTCGGCCTCGCCCTGCAGGGCGCTGGCGGTGATGGCGACGATCGGCAGGGGGGCGCCGTCGGCGTTGGACAGTCCGCGCTCACGGATGGCGGCCGTCAGGGCGAACCCGTCCATGCGCGGCATGTGGCAGTCCGTGAGCAACAGGGCATGACTGCCGTTTTCCAACGCCTCCAGCGCTTCCTGCCCGTCGCCGGTCACCTGGCAGGCGAACCCGAGTTGGTCCAACTGGCGACGGATGACGTCCTGACTGGTCACGTTGTCCTCGGCCACCAGGATGAGTTGACCGGCGGCGCGCGCCTGGTCGACCGTGGGCGCCTTGCGGCGGCGACGGGCATTGGCCGCATTGTCTTGCTGGTGTTCGATGTCCGGGCTCATCCGTCCGGTCGCCACGGCGATCGCCCGCAGGACTGTCGAGCGCAGGATGGGCGCGGACTGCACCGCGACCACGTTCCCGGTCGGCGCGACGCGCCCGGTCGCCAGCCGATCCGGGGTGAGGTAGACGAAGCGGGTGGGAGCCTGTTCCTGGATCGCGGCCAGCACGGCATCGGCCGTCGCCCCGCCCAGCGTATCCGACACCACCACGGCGTCGGGTGGCGCGGCGGCCGCTTCGAGGTCGGCGAGCGAGGCCAGGCGGACGACGGTCGCCCCGCGCGCCGTGCCGTAGCGTTCGATGGTGTCCGCGTCGTCAGGGTCGCTCACCAGGCACCCAAGGCGCACGCCGGTGAGGTCCGGGTCCTCGTCATCGGCATCCGCCAACACCGGCAGGGGCAGCGTCACCGTGAACGTCGAGCCCTCGTCCAGCGTGCTCTGGACGTCGATGGCGCCGCCCATCATGGTGGTCAGCGTGCGGCACACCGACAGGCCCAGCCCGGTGCCGCCGAAGCGGCGGGTGGTGGACTGGTCGGCCTGGGTGAAGGGCTGGAACAGCTTGGCGATCGTCTCTGCCGACATGCCGATGCCGTTGTCGGTGATGGCGATGACGATGAGGGCGCGCGCGCCCTGACCCTCGCCGGCGTCGGGCTCGATCGCCTTGAGGTCCACCCTGACGCGGACGCGGCCCTGGTGATCGTCCGTCGTCTGGGTGAACTTGATCGCGTTGCCGGCCAGGTTGAACAGGATCTGGCGCAGCCGCACCTGGTCGCCCAGCACCCGGGGCGGAATCGCGGGATCGACGAACAGGGACAGCGTGACCGCCTTCTTGGCGGCGTTGGCCAGCAGGGTTTCGATCACGCCTTCAACGGTATCACGCACCGAGATGGGGACGGATTCCAGGTGCAAGCGTCCCGCCTCGATCTTCGAGTGATCGAGAATGTCGTTGATGATTTGCAGCAGCGCGAAGGCGGACTCGCGCACGGTGTTCATCATCGTGCGCTGGTCCATGCTCAGGGTGGTTTCCAGCAGCAGATCGATCATGCCGACGACGCCGTTCATGGGCGTGCGGATTTCATGGCTCATGGCGGCCAGGAAGTTCGACTTGGCGCGGTTGGCGGCCTCGGCCCGGTCGCGCAGCATGTCGGCGCGTTTGCGCTCCTCGGCCAGGTCGAACATCATGTTGAGCGCGGCGCGGCGGGCCTGCCCGAGTTCGTCGACCCGGGTGGACAGTTCGCGCTCCATCCGTTTGCGGTCGGAAATGTCGGTGGAAATGCCGCAGATGCCCTCGGCCACGCCCGTCGAGTCAGGCAGCGGCACCCGCCGGGACAACAGGACGGTTTCCGCGCCCCCATCGCCGGCCCCGGTTGGGCACGGTTCCTCGTTTTCCAGCGGGCGGTTCGTCGCCATCACGGTCTGATCGTTGTCCCGGTACTGACGGGCGAGGTCCTCGGGGAACAGATCCAGGTCGGTGCGCCCGATCACCTGCTGGCGCGGCCGGCCGAAGCTGGTTTCCCATTGCCGGTTGACGAAGATGTACCGGCCGTCCCGATCCTTGGCGTAGATCAGCGCCGGGCTGTTTTCCAACACCCCTTCGAGCAACTGCCGACTGCGATGCAGCGCCTGTTCGTCCTGCTTGCGCCGGGTGATGTCCCGGCAGATCCCGAACAGGCCGACGACCCGCCCCGCCTTGTCGTGCAGAAGCTGCTTTTTCACGTCCATCCAGTGTGACGTGCCGCCTGCGCTGGTCCACTTCTGCACCTCGTCGAGGGACGTCAACGTGCCGTCAAGCAACAGGCGCTCCTCGGCCAGGGTCACGTCGGCGTGATCGGGCGGCAGCAGATCCTGGTCGGTCCGTCCGAGCAGGTCGCGCCAGGAGGGATGCCCGGTAAAGGCGGCCAGGGTCTGGCTTGCCGCCTGGTAGCGGTGCGCGGTGTCCTTGATGAGCACGAAGTCGCTGGTGTTCTCCAGCAGGGCGACGAAGTTGCGGGTCTGGGCGGCCAGGGCGCTGACGTCGCGGCTCCAGATCAACAGCAGGTCCGTCTCGTCGCGCCGCGCGCGCGAGATGGTGACCTCCAGATCCAGCCAGACGCCGGCGCGGGTTTTCTGACGGGCCTCCAGGTTGATGGACGGGGCCGTCTCCAGGGTTTCGAAGAACGCTTGCACGCTTGGCAGGTCCAGAGTCTCGTCCAGCGCGCTGGCCTCCATGCCCACCAAATCCGCGCGCGCGTAGCCGAGCCGCTGGCAGACGGCGTTGTTGACGTACTCCAGGCGGCCATCGTCGACCCGCACCCACATGATCCCGTCGATGGCATTGTCCATCGCGGCTTGCGTGAAGCGCAGACGATCCTCCGTTTCCCGCCGTTTGGTGATGTCGGTGAAGGAGCCGCCCACGCGGGTCGCCCGCCCCTGGTCGTCGCGCACCGCACCGGCGCGCTGCTGCACCCAGATATAGTCTCCGGCCTGCGTGGCCAGACGGCATTCGATGTCGAAGGGAACATCGCGGTCCAGGTGCGCCTGAAACGCCGCCCGCACCCTCTCCCTATCATCGGGGTGGAGCAGGGCGACCAGGGTCTCGAACGTGTTGGGGACCGTCTCGGGGTCGTAACCGAGCATCTCCAGGCAGCGCGGCGACAGCCAGTCCTCGCCGCGTTCGAAATCGCGGATCCACACCGCGTCGCCGGTGCCCTGGACCGCCAGGGCGAACCGCTCCTGGCTCTGGCGCAGGTTTGTCTGGGTGGTGCCCAGGTCGCGGATCATCTCGTTGGCCGAGCGGCCCAACGCGGCGAACTCGGAAAACGACAGGCGCGACAGATCAATCGGCGTGTAGGTGCGCGACGCGTCCCGGAAAAAGCTGAGGAACAGGTCCATGTTGCGCAGCATCAGGGCGCGGCCGCGCCAGACCAGGGCAGCGGTGGCCAGCGCCATGAGCAGCATCACCAGCAAGGTCTGCAGGATGGCGACCCGCACGTTCCGGGCAACCGAAGCGCGAATGGCGGACAACTCTTTCTGAACCGCGTCGAGACGAACGGTCGCGCTGACCGCCCAGTCCCACGCCGGAACGCCCTGGACGTAGCTCAGGTGTGGTCCCTCGCCGGCGGCTGAACCCGACCCGAGGTCGTATTGCAGGAACCCGCCGCCCTTCTTGGCGATGCGGATCGAGGCCCTGACGAAGCTGAACCCGGTGCTGTCGGCAAGGTAGAGGATGTTGGTGCCCTGCGCGCGGCCCAGCAACGCCTCGCCGTCCCACCGCACGATCCGGATGCTGTCGATCTCGGGCATCACGAAGGCGCGGATGTCGCTCAGGACGCGTTCCTGGATGTCGTTTTCGACGTCCGCCACGTACTCGCCGCTGCCGATGACCCAGTCGAACGGCGCGAACAGCTTGACGTAGGCGACCTTGTTGAACAGCCGCTCCGTCGCCTTGTTCGGATGGCGCCAAGCGTATCGGTAGAATCCCTCTTCGCGCCGAAGGGCGAGGTCGATCATGCCGCCGGTCAGTCGATCGACGGGCGAGCCGCTGTTGTCCCGGACCAGGGTTCCCTCCAACTCCGGGTTGGCTGGCGCCAGTTGGTCGATCCCGTCGATCCCCAGGGCGAAAATGTACCCTCGTCCGTTGTTGAACCGGATAGGCCGCAGCGCCTCGCGCACCATGCCCTTGATTTCATCGAGGGAGTGCGTGTCCTTATAGGTTTCGTAGAGGTGACGCGCGACGGCGACCGCTTCCGTCGTGCGCGCGCGGACCATGGCCCGGACCCGCTGGTCGGTATCCTGGCGCGCCGAGTCAATGCGACGAACGATCTCGTGCACGGCATCGCGCACCTGTTCGCGCTGGCGGTCCAGAAAGGCGGCCTGCGCCAGTGAGACCTCGCGGTCCCGGGCCGACAACTCGTTGAGGATCTTCATTCCGCCGGTCAGCATGATACCGATGAGCGCGACGCCCAGCAGCACCGCCGAGGCCAGGCCGATCAGGGACGGCCGCCATCGGTCCGTGCCGGTCGGCACGCCGCCCAGGGCCTCATGCGTGTCACGGGGGGGCATGGGCGGCATCCCTAGTCGGCGATCTGATACGGGGGATTGTCGCCCAGGCGCGCGGTCAGGGCGTTGATCTCCCGCTTGAGGGTGATCATGCGCAGTTCCCGGCCGACGGCGATGCGGCTGAACTGCTCAAGCTCCAGCATTTTCGCCCTGACCTCGTCCTCGGCCCGCTTCCGTTTGGTGATGTCGAACACCCAGGCGAAAAAGGACTCTCCATCCGGCGTCGGGACGAGGGTCAGCAGGGCGTCGACCGTGCTGCCGTCCGCCCGCCGCAGCACGATCTCTTCGTTGAAGACGGTCTCGCCGGCGGCGGCCCGAGCCATGACGGCGTCGCGCTGGGCCGGGTCCTCGTAGAAATCGCGCGGATGGGTCTCGACCATCTCCTCTGGCGTCAGGCCCAGCATCGAGGCGGCGGCCGTATTGGCGAAGGACAGGTGTCCGGCCGCCGTGACGATGGTGGTGCCGACCGGCGACGTCTCCAGAATGGCGCGCAGGGTCTTTTCCTTTTCGTGGATGGCCTGCTCTGCGGCCTTCTGTTCCGTGATGTCGTAGACCCAGCAGAAATGGCTGCCTTGCGTTCCCGCCGGGATGAGCGTCACCAAGGCGGTCAGGGCATGGCCGTCGCGCCGGTGCAGGGTCACCTCGTGGTCGCGGATGGGTTCGCCGGCACGCAGGTGCTCCAGGAACAGCTGCTCGTCGCCGGTGTCGGCGTAGTACGAGGCCATCGAGGTCTCGTTGAGATCGTCCCTGTCGACGTCCAGCAGTGCCGCCATGGCGGCATTGGCGAAGGACAGGGACCCGTCGCGCTGCACCATGCCGGCCCCGACGGGCGAGGACTCCAGAATGGCGCGCAGGGTTTCCTCGTTGCGGCGCAACGCGTCCTCGGCGAGCTTGCGCTGGGTGACGTCCAGGAGCATTCCGTCCCATCCCCAACGCTCCTCGCCGCGCGGGTAGGCGCGCGCCGCGAGTTCGATCCATCGCGTTCCGCCGTCGGTGTCGATCACCCGGAAGGTGTGATGCAGGACGCTGTCGCCGGCTGACAGGCGCCGGAACTCGGCCTCAAGGTCGGGCCGGTCCGCCGGATGCACCCGGTCCAGGAGTGGATGGGCGGCGTCCGCGTCCGCGTCCGCGTCCGTGCCGGGATCCGGCCCGTCCCCCGAAAAACCGAACACGGCCTGCATGTCCGGGCTGGCGTACTCGATACGGGGGCGTCCGTCGGCACAAATCTCGAACTGCACCACCATGGCGGGGAGGTTCGCCGTCAGGTTCTGGAACCGGTCGGACTGGCGGCGGTTTTCCTCCAGGGCCTTGGTCAGCGCCTCCTCGGCCTTCATCCGGGCCGTGATGTCCGAGAAGATGGACACGAACCCGCCGCCCTTGATGGGGCCGCGGCGGACATCGACGAACCGGCCGTCGGGCCGGCGGCGTTGCATCTCGCAGGGTTCGAAGCGGGCGGCCTCCTCCATCTGCCGCGCGAAGATCGCCTCCGGGTCGCCCTCGCCAAATTCCTGTCGGGCCACGTCGTGTTGCACGAACGCGGCGTACTTCGTGCCGGGTTGGGCCAGGGCTTCGGGATAGTCGCGGATCTCAAGGAAGGGACGGTTCCAGGCGATCAGGTTGAGGTCCTTGTCGAACGCGGCGACGCCGACGGTCATGCTGTCCAGCACGGCCGTGACGAGATCGCGCTGGCGCTGCACCTGACCGGTCTTCTCGTCCACCGCCCGCACGAAGTGCTCGAAGCTGTGCGCCATGTCGGCGATTTCGTCGCCGCCGCCGATGTCGAGCGGCGGGCGGTGACCGTGGACATGGTCCTGCATGACCGCGCGAACCCGTCGCATCCGCCGCAGGACCTGAGTGTTGATATAGATCAGGCCGGCGACCGCCAGCAGGATCGACAGGATCGACGCCGCCAGCAGCACGGGCGTGCGGGTCATCACCGTCTGTTCGATGTCGGTGATGCCGACGCGCGTGCGATCCGCGATCCCATGGGTGAGGGCCGTGATGTGGTTGATCAGGCGGTCCAAGGCGACCAGACGCTTGACCGCGATCCGGATTTGCAGGTCGAGCCGCAGGGCCTGCAGGCGGGTCTCGAACACCGGTCGCAGGTGCGCCCGGACTTTCAGAAGCGCGGTGCTGACCGGCCGGTTCACGCTCGGGTCGGCCAGGAACCGATTGAGCAGCGACTCGAACCGGTCCCGATGGGCGGCCACCTGCGCCGGGCGGGTCGACAGGATCGCGGTCTCGGCCTGATCGACGATCTGCAGGAGCGCCACCATCTCCGGCTCCGGCGGCGCATTGGTGGGGCGGTCGGACGCGCCCTCCGCGCCAGGAGCATTCCCGTCGTCCGTCGCCACGGCGCGGACGATCCGGCGGGCATCGACCAACGAGCTCGCCGCCTCCCGCACGCGGACATCGAGGGTCTCGCGCTGGAGCATCAGGCCGTGCAGGTGCACGATGGCCTGTTCGACAAGCTCGACGTTGCGGTGCGCCGCCGCCTTGTCGTCGCCCCCCACCAGGTCGGGGTCCAGCTCGTCGATGGCCGCCTGCAGTGCCTCGGCGTTGTCGCGCACCGCGAACAGAAGCGTTTCCAGCTCGAACGATCCCGTCGCGTTGGGAATCTGGTGGGCGAGGCGTTCGATTTCCCGCGCCAGATCCTTGATGACGTCGGCCTGGGCAAACGTGGGCAAAACCCGGTCGGTCAGGGGCGTAATGCGGGCCGTCATCTGATGGAACGACAGCACGGACACGACGGACGACACCAGGATAAGGATCAGCATCCCCCCCATGGTCATCTTCAGCGATGTGGCGACCGTCATGCGCATGTCGGCGCGCGTCCCCGTGTCTGTCGTGTCGGTCATGGCGTGGTGCCAGCGGGCTCGAACGCGTGGCCAGGGCATCCGCTGTCGGTGCTGTAGGCGTTGACCACGATGTCCCCGACCAGGATGGCGAATTCGGCCTCCGCGATGGCGCGATAGGTCTCGTCGGAAAACAGGTGGACGTTATGCTCGTCGAGCGCCCAGCCAATGCCCCCCACGGGCAGGCCGAGAACATGCGTTCCCGGCGTCCAGGTTCCTCCCGCCAGGGACTTGAGCGAGCGGAAGACGGCAATGTCGACCCGTTTCAGCATTGAGGTCAGCACATGCCCCGGGGCTTCGCCGTTCTGGTTGTAGTCGACGCCGATGGCAAAGCGTGCCTCGGTCTCGGCCGCCGCGCGGATCACCCCGGCCCCGGTATGGCCGGCCGCATGGAAAACGACATCCGCGCCGGCCTCGAACTGTTGGCGGGCCAGGCGGTAGCCTGCCTCCGGATCATGGAAGGCGGAGACATCGTCGCCCGCCATGGCCATCTCGATGGCCACGTCCGGCGTCACGGACCGCGCGCCCTGGACAAACCCACACGCGAAGCGGCGGATGAGCGGCGAGTCCCAGCCGCCGACGAACCCGACGTGATCCCGGGACGACGCTGTGGCGGCGATGACGCCCATCAGGTAGGCGCCCTCATGCTCACGGAAGACCAGCGACTGCACGTTCATCCCGAACACGGACGCATCGATCAGAACAAACCGGACATCCGGATACCGGGGCGCCAGTTCGGCGAACGCCTGCTTGTAGGAAAAGCCGACGCCAATCAGCGCGGTATACCCCTGCTCCAGCGCGCGTTGCGCCTGGTGGGCCAGGGGCATCGGCGCCGAATCGTCAGCCGAGGCGAGGGCGAATTCCGCCACCGGCTGGCCGGTCAGGGTGGTGAACGCGTGCGCGCCGGCCAGGGCCATGTCCACGAACCCGCCGCCCGCGTCGTGAGGGCGAGACCGGTCTTCATCAAGCAGAATGGCCGGGCGGAAGTCCGACTCGGCCGCCGCCGCCGGCCGGACCGGCCCGGACAGGCTCAGCACGCAGACCAGAACCAGCAGAGGCAGCAGACGCATGGGCCGTTGATCCTTCCGCGCGACCGTGGGTGACCGACCCGACGCCCCGCCCGGCTTCTGGACAGCCTGCTGGACTGGTCCATAAAAAGCCATGAGTGGACGGGGTGGTACACCCCTCCAAACGCAATATCCACGAAGCGTCACACTGACGGCGTCGCGAACGCGTCGTTGCGTCGATGGCACGCCCCAGTCACTCCCGGCGGCTCAGGCGATTCCCCGTCGGCGTATGAACGCCTCAAGGGTTTTCATCTCCTCGTCCGAGGGATCCAGGCGGATGTGCGTCAGCGTGTCGGTGCGGGCGACGACGGTCCCGTCGACGGAGCCCACGTCCGGCATGGCCACCCGGAACGACTGGCCCCGATCCAGCGGGATGACACGATCCAGGGTGCCGACGCCGCCCATGGACAATTCCTGCAACAGGCAGCTTTCCGTCCGGCCCGCGCCAAGGTCGACGGTGACCGCGAGATTGACGGTGTGCAGGGCGGCGAACATGCGGTCCTGCTCGCTGCTGGCGCGCATGATCTTTTGCAGCGAGTCCTGCATGTGCCGGACCCGCTCGCGCACGTCCTCGGCGGCGGCCTGCACGTCGTTGGAGTGCGTGCTGGTGACCTCGGCGCTGTTGGAGACTTCGGTGATGTTGCCGGCCGCGTCCTGGGTGCTGCTGCTGGCCTTTTGCGCGCTGTTGCTGATCTCGCGCGTGGCCGCCGTCTGCTCCTCGACCGCCGCCGAGACCGAGGTCGTGATTTCATTGATCTCGGCGACCACCTTGACGATGCCCTCGATGGCGGTCACGGCCTCGCGCGTGGCGGACTGCATTCCGCCGATCTGCTCGGCGATCTCCTCGGTGGCTTTCGCGGTCTGGGTGGCCAGCGTCTTGACCTCGTTGGCCACGACGGCGAAGCCCTTGCCGGCCTCGCCGGCGCGCGCGGCCTCGATCGTGGCGTTCAGGGCCAGCAGGTTCGTCTGCTTGGCGATGTCGCTGATCATGTTGACCACCTCGCCGATCTTCTCGGCGGCCTGCGCCAGGCCCTCGATTCGGCCATTGGTCTGTTCGGCCTGTTCGGCGGCGCGGTGGGCGATGGAGGTGGCGTTGTTCACCTGCTGGCTGATTTCGTGGATCGACGTCGACATCTGTTCCGACGCGGCGGCCACGGCGTCGACGTTCGAGGCCGCGTCGTGCGAGGCACCGGCGGCCGCGCCGGCGCGCTGCTGGGTGGAGACAATCGCCTGACGCATCTCCACCGCCGCGTCGTGCATCACGTCGGCCTGCCTCTCGACGACGGTGATGACGCTGCGCACCTGCTCGTCGAGCGCATTGGTCAGGGCGACCATCTCGCTCTTGACCCGGCGGGCGTTGCGCCGCTGTTCCGACGCCTGTTGCGCCTCCAGTTGCCGGCGCGCCTGGGCGTTCTCGCGGAAGGCCACCAGGGTGCGGGCGACGGCGCCGATCTCGTCGCGGCGCTGATCGTGCCGGACCTTGACGTCCAGGTTGTCCCGGAACAACTCGTCCATGACACCGGTCAGCTCGCGCAGAGGTCCGACGAGACGACGCATGACCAGATAGACGAGCAACGCCAGAACGGCGGCCAGGCCGACCATGATGAGCACCGCCAGGCGCACCGTCTCGGCCACCCGCTTTTCCAGGCTGGCCTTTGAGAACGCGATCTGAAGGCTGCCGATGGGCTCGGGCGAATCGGCATGATTGATGGGCACTTCGAGCCGGATCAGGTCGTCGGGCGCGGCCTCGTCGTCCATCGGCTGTCCGATGCTGTGGAGCCGCTTGCCTTTCTCCAGCACGGCGGCGCCGTACAGGTCGGCGTCGTCCTCCAACAGTCCGAGAAGGCGCTCCAGCTCCGCCTGGTCCAGGTTCCACATAGGGGACGACATCATTTCGGCCGACAGGGTGGCCATGTTGCGCGCCCTGGCCGTCAGGCTGTCCACCTGGTCCGCCGTCACGACACTCAGGACGCCAGCAAGAAGGAGGCCCTTGAACGCAAGGGCCAGCAGCGTGGACGCCAGCACGATTGGAAGCGTCACGGATTTGAATCGCATGGTCAGCCCCCTGGGTCCGTTGGCGGCAAAGGCCGCGACAGCCGGTTATGGTGCCATGTATGACAACGGAAGACCCGATGCGTGTTACAGATTCGAGAAGATTGCGAATAACCGAGTGCTAGAATCGAATTCATCTCTTAAATTGGTTATAAAGGAGACTGATGACTATATCGAACTGTATAGTGGCTCCCGTATCTCGAGAATCTTCCTAGGCTGAGTTTTCCATTTCCTCACTTTCGCATTAGTTGTTACACAAAAGTTTCAATGGACTTGAGCACTTCGCGCTCCATACATGCACACGAAAAGCGGTGACGTTTTCTCTTTTAACGAGCGGAGGCATTGCTATGCACAACAAGGCTGCGCGCCCTTTGGTGAATCTGGTCGCTGGTGGACTTCTTTTTGTTTGCGCCGCCGGCCCGGCCAACGCCGAAACCTTCAAGCTGACCAGCCTGGACTGGCCGCCATACTCCGGTGAGGCGCTGGACGAGGGCGGTCTGAGCGTCAAGGTCGCCCGCGCGGCCTTCGAGGCCGCCGGCCACAGCATGGAGGTGGTGTTCCTGCCCTGGCAGCGGGCCGTGGCCACCGGCCTCGGCGAGGGATATGTCGGCTACTTTCCCGAGTACTGCTCGCCGGAACTCGCCGAGGAAAAGTGCGCCTTTTCCGCCAAGATGGGATCGGGTCCCCTGGGGTTCGTGGAATCGACCTCCGCGCCCGTCGAATGGACCACGCTGGATGACCTGGCCGGGCTGGAGATCGGCACCGTGTCCGGGTACGTGAACACGCCGGAGTTCGACGCGCGCGCCGCCGACGGGCGCCTCAGCGTCCAGCCCGCCAACGACGACCTGACCAACGTCCGCAAGGTCGCGGCCGGCCGTCTCGACATCGCCGTGATCGATTCCAACGTCCTGCGCTGGCTCGTCGAGCAGAATCCGGACCTTGAGGGGCAGGTGCAGATGAACGGCACGCTGCTGGCGGACAAGGAGCTGTTCGTCTGCTTCCAGAAGTCGCCGGCGGGCGATGCCGCGCGCGAGGCCTTCAACGCCGGCCTGGGGCAGATCGATGTCCCCGCCCTGATGTCGGGGAACTAGGGCAACCTCGAGCGATCCGGACCCGATCGCCACGACGATTTGCTTGTCAATACAATTGGTTCGCGCGAACGCGGGCGGTGACGTGCACATCCTGCTCCAGGATCGTCAGCCCGGCCGTCCGTGCCCGCGCGGCCAGGGCGGGGTCCGACTCCAGGCCGGCGCCGGCGCGGATGCGCCGCCAGGGGTGCTGCAGGTCGGTGAGCCGCGATCCCTCTTTCCGTGCGGTGATGACCCAGGGGTTCCCGTCGACGCGCTCAATGCCCCGCAGCACGGCGTCCACCGTCTCGCCGAAATGCACCACCTTGGCCCCCGTCTTGGACTCAGGCAGCCGCAGCGCCCGGTTGCGGAGGTCGACATGCTCCCAGCGCAGGGTCATGATCTCGTTCAGCCGACACCCGGTCAGGGCCAGCAGGCGGATCGCGGCGATGGCCGAGGGCGTCTTCGCGCCATCCCGTTCAGCCTCGCGGAGGACTTCCCCGAGGGTGGCGAACTCTTCGGGCGACAGGAACCTCTCGCGCTTGCGCTCCGGGTGCTTGCCCACATGGCGGCACGGATTGCTGCCATCGGGCCGCAGGCCCCAGATCTCCGCCAGATTGAACATCTTCGACAGCACGCCCAGCGTCCGGTTGGCCTGGTAGGGAATGTGCCGCAGGGAATAATGCAGGTCGGCGATGTCGCGGCGTTCGATGTCCGTGATGCGGCGTGGTCCGAGCGCCGGGTTGATGACCAGCTCGACCGCGCGTTTGTATCCCGCCCGGTCGGCCAGACCCAAACGCCGAACCCGTGCAAGGCATCGTTCCAATGGATGACGTCCCGGGCGCCCGGCGTCAGGCTGTCTGTAAACCGGCTCGGCAAAATGACCTCCAATAGGCAGAGGGTTACTCCGCATAACATATTGACATTTATTGAGTTCCTCGCCGGCGATAGAGGTCAGGGGGGCCGATGCAGAAATCAACCGCCGCGCCGATTTCAAGACAGAAGATCCGTCTGCTGCTCTTTTGTCGGCTTGCAGTATTATTTGAAAAGACTCTTGAATTTATCGACCCAATTATCAATCTACTCGCATCTCAATTCACGTTGTTTCGCTTGGCTCAAAAAACTTGTTTTCAGACTGGAACATTTTCCGCTCACTGCCACGCCCAATAGTCACGGCACTATCAGCGGCCAGGGCCACAGCCTAGCGATTTGCGACAGCAACTTCAGCAGTCATTCTTGTCAGCGCGTTTCCGCAGCCCGCCGAGCAACCTCCGCGTGTTGCTCGGCTGTCAGGCTCTGTGCCCGCGCCCTCCCGCCTTTGATTCCCCCTGACCGCCCAAGCTCGGACATGGCGCGGTCTTAGCCGGTATCCTGCTCGCGATCCTCGATCTCACCAGTTGGGCGAGTCACTGACGGGTTCATGTCCGTGGGGCACTTCCGCCCATGTGGACCACGCGACATGGCGTGCCTCACGTTCTCTTGACGGCGAAATCGTATCGCGTACTGGACAGGCTGTGAATCCACATTGACATTGCAGGTGTCGCGCCAACCTGATGACAAGGCAGCCTAACCCATACAGTGGTGATGCCGGGGCCCGGACGCAAACACTGGATCACACGCCGGGTTTCAAACTGCCCCACTCCACGGATTTGACAGCCCCGGGCGGGACCCCTTAGATACACTGCAATGCGAAAGGGGCGCGGGTTCGCGATCGCGCCCTGAGTCCATCGAATGCCGCCAGGAAATGAACAGGGAAACGCCATGAAGGTCCTTGTCGCCGTCAAGCGCGTCGTCGACTACAACGTCAAGATCCGCGTCAAGGCGGACAAGACCGGAGTCGAGACGGCCAACGTCAAGATGTCCATGAACCCCTTCGACGAGATCGCCGTCGAGGAGGCCGTGCGCCTGAAGGAGGCCGGCACCGCCACCGAGGTGATCGCCGTCTCCATGGGGCCGCAGCAGTGCCAGGAAACCATCCGCACCGCGCTCGCCATGGGCGCCGATCGCGGCATCCTGGTCAAGAGCGACGACGAACTCCAGCCGCTGGCCGTGGCCAAGCTGTTCAAGGCCCTGGTCGAGAAGGAAACCCCCGACCTGGTGCTGATGGGCAAGCAGGCCATCGACGACGACAGCAACCAGACCGGCCAGATGCTGGCCGGGCTGCTCGGCTGGCCGCAGGCGACGTTCCTGTCCAAGGTCGCGCTGGGCGACGGCACGGCCACCATGACGCGCGAGATCGACGGCGGCCTGGAGACCATTGAGGTCAAGATGCCCTGCGTGGCCACCGTCGACCTGCGGCTGAACACACCGCGCTATGCCTCGCTGCCGAACATCATGAAGGCGAAGAAGAAGCCCATCGAGACCATCGAGGTCGGCAGCCTGGGCGTCGACGTGGCGCCGCGCCTCAAGACCCTGAAGGTCGAGGAGCCGCCGGAACGCCAGGCCGGCATCATGGTGCCCGACGTCGCCACGCTGGTGGACAAGCTGCGCAACGAAGCGAAGGTGATCTGACCATGACCATTCTCGTCATTGCCGACCACGACAACAACGCCGTCGCGCAGGCCACCCTGGCCACCCTGACCGCCGCCCACGCGATCGGCGGCGACATCACCGTGCTGGTGGCCGGCGAGGGCTGCCGCGCCGCCGCCGAGGACGCCGCCAAGCTCGACGGCATCGCCAAGGTGCTGCATTGCGACTCGCCGCTGTACGGCCACCACCGGGCCGAGCCTTTCGCGGCGCTGATCGCCGGCATCGCCAAGGACTACGACCACGTGCTGGCGCCCGCCGACACGCTGGGCAAGAACACCATGCCGCGCGTCGCCGCCCTGCTGGACGTGGCCCAGGTCTCGGACATCGCCGCCGTGGTCTCGCCCGATACCTTCGTGCGCCCGATCTACGCCGGCAACGCCTTGGCCACCGTGCAGACGGCCGACGCGCCCAAGGTCATCACCGTGCGCGGCACGTCGTTCGACAAGGCGCCGCACGGAAACGGCACGGCCGCCATCGAGGACCTGCCGGCCGGCGAGGACCCCGGCCTGTCCAAATACGTCAGCCAGGAACTCAGCAGCTCCGAGCGGCCCGAACTGACCAGCGCCCGGGTGGTCGTCTCCGGCGGGCGCGGCGTCGGCTCGATGGAGGACTTCCACCACATCGAGGGCCTGGCCGACAAGCTGGGCGGCGCCGTCGGCGCCAGCCGCGCGGCGGTGGACGCGGGCTACGCGCCCAACGACTTCCAGGTGGGCCAGACCGGCAAGATCGTCGCCCCCGAACTGTATGTCGCCGTCGGCATCTCCGGCGCCATCCAGCATCTGGCCGGCATGAAGGACTCCAAGGTCATCGTCGCCATCAACAAGGACGAGGAGGCGCCGATCTTCCAGGTCGCCGACTACGGCTTGGTGGCCGACCTGTTCAAGGCGGTGCCGGAACTGGAAGCGGAGCTGTCGAAGTAGCCGGCTCCGCCTGCCGGGCGCCCGCCTCCCGTTCACCACAAGGACCGCATCATGATCAAGAAGATCGGCGTCATCGGCGCCGGCCAGATGGGCACCGGCATCAGTCACGTCTGTTCCGTGGCCGGGTTCGACGTCCGTCTGACCGACGTCAGCCAGGAGGCGCTCGACAAGGGCATGGCGACCATCGCCCACATCATGGACCGGCATATCGGGCGCGGTTGGCTGACACAGGAGGATCGCGACGCCGGGCTGGCGCGCATCGCCCCCGGCCTGGGCATGGAGCAGTTCGCCGACTGCGACCTGGTGATCGAGGCGGCGACCGAGAACGAGACCGTCAAGCGCCAGATCCTCACCGCGCTGTGCCCGCACCTGCCGCCCGAGTGCGTGGTGGCCTCCAACACCTCGTCGATCTCCATCACCCGCCTGGGGGCGGCCACCGATCGCCCCGGCCGGTTCATCGGGATGCACTTCATGAACCCGGTGCCGCGGATGAAGCTGGTGGAGCTGATCCGCGGCATCGCCACCGCCGAGGAGACCTATCAGCTCGTCCGCGTGGTGGCCGAGAAACTGGACAAGACCTCGGTCCCGGCCGAGGACTTCCCGGCCTTCATCGTCAACCGGATCCTGATGCCGATGATCAACGAGGCCGTCTACACCCTGTATGAGGGCGTCGGCGGCGTCGAGGCCATCGACTCAGCCATGCGCCTGGGCGCCAACCACCCCATGGGGCCGCTGGAACTGGCAGACTTCGTGGGCCTGGATACCGTGCTGGCCATCATGCAGGTGCTGTACGAGGGCCTGGCCGATTCCAAGTACCGGCCCTGCCCGCTGCTGGTGAAGTACGTCGAGGCCGGCTGGCTGGGCCGCAAGACCGGGCGCGGCTTCTACGACTACACGGGCGACGCGCCGGTGCCGACGCGGTAGGGGCAAGAAGACTCTGTCCTTGGCGTTTTCGGGCGTGCCGTTGGGGTTGGCCGCTGCTATAGGCGAGCTTTCGTAGAGAGCTTTCGTAGCGCCGAAGGCGCAACCCGCCGCATCGCCGCCACGCGGCGGATTGCCCCGCTTCGCGGGTCGAATCTGCCCTACCTTCATAAAAGATGGTGGGGCTTTTGCTTTTTGCCATCGTCATTGCTCGCGCGGGGCCGGCATCATACTCTTTGGCGGTCCCCCGTTTATCGGGCTTGCAAGACCATCTCCGGATGGCAGGCCGCGTCTTGGATGATCACAATTCCGGCGCGGCCTCATTCGTTCGTGGGACGGCCATTGTCCTGACGCCGGGGAACGGTGGCGTTCAGTCAGGCGCCGAACAGCGTGTCCAGCGTGACGCCGAGGGCGCGCGCCAGGGCTTGCGCGTCGGCGACGGTGGCGGAGGCGTGGCCCTGTTCGATGGTCTCCACGGCCGCCGGCGTCAGACCGGCCGTCGCCGCCAAGGCCTCTGTCGACAGGCCGCGCGACTGGCGCCAGACCCGCACCGGATGCTCGCCGGCCAGAAGGCGTTCGACGTCCGCCAGCGGCAGGGTCGGCTCGGCACGCCGCTCTTCGATCACGGCCAGGTCCAAACGGTCGTTCCAATCCGCCATCCGGGCCTGCATCGCCTCATACTCGGCGCGCGGAATGGTCACGGTGTCAGTCATACGCGTCTCTCCTGTGCCGGACGTTGGAGATGGACATGACGCGGTGTGGGGCCTCGCCGGTCAGCGTGAAGATGACGCGGATGTCTCCCACCCTCAGTCGATAGCCTTCGCGGCCTGCCAACGCTTTGACCTGATGCCCCAGTGATACGGGATCAACTGCGTACTGTTTGATCTTGGCCACGACACGGTCTTGCAGCGAAGGCGGACGAAGCCTTGACAGTTCTTTCACGGCGCGTTCGCTAAACTGGATATCCATGCCGTCCCCGCCAGCCTGTGTCTCAGAATGGGCGTCGGGCACCCCGGGGTCAAGATGAGCAGCATTTCGCCGTGCCTCTGGTGGGGGCCGGCTGCTATAAGTCCGGCCGTCCTCCCCCGTGCCAGCCGGAGCCCCGCCGCCCATGGACCGCATCCTCATCGTCGATTTCGGATCCCAGGTCACCCAACTGATCGCCCGGCGGGTGCGCGAGTCCGGCGTTTATTGCGAGATCCAACCGTTCAACCGCGTCGATGCCGCGACCATCCGCGCATACGATCCCAGGGGTGTGATCCTGTCCGGCGGCCCGGCCTCGGTGACCGGCCTCGGCACACCGCGCGCGCCGCAAGAGCTGTTCTCCATGGGCCTGCCGGTGCTGGGCATCTGTTACGGCCAGCAGACCATGGTGGAACAATTGGGCGGGCGCGTTGGCGGCGCCGACCACCGCGAGTTCGGCCGCGCCTTCCTGGACGTGACCGCCGGCTGCCGCCTGTTCGAGGGCGTCTGGCGTCCGGGCGAGCGCCATCAGGTGTGGATGAGCCACGGCGACCGCGTCGACCACCTGCCACCCGGGTTCTCCGTCGTGGGCACCAGCGCCGGCGCCCCCTGCGCCGCCATCGCCGACGAGTCGCGCCGCTTCTACGGCGTGCAGTTCCACCCGGAGGTCGTGCACACCCCCGACGGCGCCGCCCTGCTGCGCGCCTTCACGCACGGGGTGTGCGGCTGCTCGGGTGACTGGACCATGGCCGCGTTCAAGGACCAGGCGATCGCCCGCATCCGCGAGCAGGTGGGCGGCGGCCGCGTGCTGTGCGGCCTGTCGGGCGGGGTGGACAGCGCGGTGACCGCCGCCCTGGTGCACGAGGCGGTGGGCGAGCAACTGATCTGCGTCTACGTCGACCACGGCCTGATGCGCCAGGGCGAGTCCGAGCAGGTCGAGGCGGTGTTCCGCGACCGTTTCAACATCCGGCTCGTGGTGCGCCACGCCGACGACGTGTTCCTGACCGCACTGGAGGGTGTGTCCGACCCCGAGGTCAAGCGCAAGACCATCGGCAAGCTGTTCATCGACGTGTTCGAGGACGAGGCGAAAAAGATCGGCGGCGCCGATTTCCTCGCCCAGGGCACGCTGTACCCCGACGTGATCGAGAGCGTGTCGTTCCATGGCGGGCCGTCGGTGACCATCAAGTCGCACCACAACGTCGGCGGCCTGCCCGAGCGCATGAACATGGCCCTGGTCGAGCCCCTGCGCGAGCTGTTCAAGGACGAGGTGCGCGCCCTGGGCCGCGAACTCGGCCTGCCCGAGGCCATGGTCGGCCGCCACCCCTTCCCCGGGCCGGGGCTGGCCATCCGCCTGCCCGACCAACCGGTGACGCGGGAGAAGCTGAACATCCTGCGCAAGGCCGACGTGATCTATCTGGAGGAGATCGCGCGCGCCGGCCTGTACGATGCCATCTGGCAGGCCTTCGCCGTGCTGCTGCCGGTGCGCAGCGTCGGCGTGATGGGCGACGGCCGCTCGCACGAGTTCGTGATCGCCCTGCGCGCCGTGACCGCGACGGACGGCATGACGGCGGACAGCTACCCCTTCGACCACGCGTTTCTCACCCGTGTGGCCAGCCGCATCATCAACGAGGTGCGCGGGGTGAACCGGGTGGTCTATGACGTGACCAGCAAGCCGCCGGGGACGATTGAGTGGGAGTAGGGGGTGTGATCCGTAGGGTGCGCTTGAAGGCCGCGTCAGCGGGCGCCGCACGACATCCCTCGGCTCGCTTCGCTCGCTCGGGACGAGAGATGTGGTTGTTTCATATCATGAAATGTCATCCCGACCGCCCCGGAAGGGGCGGAGGGATCTCGGGAAAAGGCAAGAAATGGGTCCGGTCAACGAGTCAACCCAAATGCCTGCCGGCATAAGTCCCGACGACTCATAACCTGACGTCACCCGCAGCGGGGTGGGATCAGAGCCGCAGGTAGTTCTGCAGCGACAGCTCGCTGATGCGGGCGTAGCTCTGGTAGGCGATCTCCAGCGCCTGGGCGTCCTTCTGCAGGCGCACGGCGGCCTCGGTCGTGTCGACGTTCTCGATATCGGAGACGCGGTTCTTGAGGTACGCCTCGTAAGATTGGGACTCCTCCAGGGCCGTGTGCACCGTCACCTGAACAAAGCCGAGGCGTTGCAGGACCTCCTTGACGTCGCTGCTCTGTTCGGAGGTCAGGTTGCGATCATGACTGATGGCATCGTTGAGCAGGGTCCTCGCGTCATCGATCCGAAACGCGCTGAAGGACGAAGTGTCGGCCGCAACGGGGCCTTCCAGCGCCGCCGCGCTGTAATCGGCGTATTGCGGATCCGTTGGATCGGCGAAGGTCAGGGTGTCACCGTCGTTGGCCGTGACCAGGAAGATCCCCCCATTGTTGGCCGTGCCGTTGAACGAGACCTCGGCACCCACCGGGATGTCGCTGAAGGCCCCCGCTGTTCCCGCGGTCACGGTGCCGCCGTCCGTCCCCGGGACGGCCGCCGTGAACGTTAGGTTCGTGGAATCCGCCGCGCTGACGTCGGTGTAGAGATTGCCCTGGGCGAGAAAACCCATGGCGCGGATCGCCTTTTCGAATGCCGGGTCCTTGGCGTTGATGCCCAGGTCGACGGTGCGGCGCTCGCTCACGCGGTGTTCGGTCACCAGATCGTCACCGCCGTAGTAGCTGATGGTTTCCAGGGTCGCATCGGCAGCAAAGGTGTTTGGGTTGGTGCCGTAGCGGCCGTCGCTCACCTCAAGGGTACCGGCCCCGGCGTTGGTGAGGACCGTGTACACGTCCTCCTGGCCGGTGCTGTCGGTCAGGCGGATGGTGGCGCCGACCGGAATGTCGTCGAAGGCGGCGGCGGTGCCGGCCGTGATGGTGTAGGGCGTTCCTGGGGGCGGGCCGCCGGCGTACGCCAAGCCGCCATGCTCGCCGTTGTCGACCGAAATGTTCGCCACATTGGCCGTGCGCGTGTCGGGGAAGGTGATCGTGCCGCCGTCATAGAAGTTCTGGAAGTCCTGAAGCGACGTATACGACAGGTTGACCGACCTCTGGTCCGAGCGGCCGCCGGAGAACAGGTAGCCGCCATCGGCCTGGGTGTTCAGGTAATAGGTCATGTCCTGAAGCGCGGCGAAGGCATACTTCTGAACGTTATCCAGGTTTTCCCGTTCTTCGTCGGTCAGGGGCTCCGTCGCCGAATTGCTGCCCAGCAGATCAAGCTCGGTCCGCAGATCGTGCAGGCGCTTTTCCACCGCCGTGACGGCCGTGTTCATCGCACTCAGCCGTGCCTCCGCGACGTTGTTAGTCTGCGTGAAGCGCTGGACCGAGGACAGCTCGGCCTCGATGCTGACCAGGCGGAAGCTCTGTTTCGAGATCCCGGCGTAGTCCTGCGACTTCTTTTCGGTCACAAGCTGCGTCTGCGTCTCGTACATCCGCTTTTGCAGCGTGGTCATCTGCTGCACCAGCGATGTGCTCTGGGCAAACGTGCCCACGCGGGCCGACATGGAAATCATGGCATCGCCTCCTGCTTGCCTGGGTGACGGCGGTCACTGGTCCGGTCGCGGTCCGTCATCGTCCTGGATCCTGTTAGACGATGCTGTTCAGCACGTCAAACATGTCGGAAATGGTTGAGATCACCCGGGCCGACGCCGAATAGCTTTGCTCGAAGATGAGCAACTCGGCCAGTTCCTCGTCGAGGTTGACGCCGCTGATCTCGGCGTTTTTCAGGCTCAGGGTGTCCACCAGGCCGACCTGGTATTCGAGTTTCGACTCGTTGTTCGCGGCCTCGCTCGCGTTCGATGACACCGTCATGGCCGCGAAGTCCGCCAGCGACTTGGTCGTGGCCGGCAGGTCCCCGGCGCTTTCGAAGGCCTGCGTGGCACGCAGGGCCTCAGCCAAGGCGTTGGCCGTGCTGTTGTCGCCGGGGCTAAGGGTATACTCGCTGGTATCGGCATTGTAGATCATCGCGCCGCGCGAGATCAGCGAGGGGTTTTCCGTGATCTCGGTCTTGATGGCCAGTTGGTTGGACAGGCCGGTGTCGCTGACCTCAAGGCCGAGGGCGTCGATCAGGGCGGTGCCACCGGCCTGGGTGACCGCCATGTCGTACCCGTTGAGTTGCTTGAGCCGCAGCCGCACGCCGTCGCCTTCCGGCACCACCTCGGCTTCCAGGAACCCGGTCAGACCGCTGCCGGTGGCGTTGATCTTGTCGGCGATGTCCTGAATGGTGTCGGTGGCGGCGACGGCGATGGTGCCCCAAATCAGACCCGCGTTCGCCGGGTCGTTGTCACTGAAGTTCAGCGTGCCGGCCGTCATGGGCGTCCAGCCGGCGGACTTGATGTCGGACTCCCAGGCCCAGTCGTTGCGCTCTGATGTATAAACGTCGTTCAGGCCGAAGAAGTTCGAAAAGCCGGAGACGGTGGTATCGTCGGTGCCGTCGGCGTCCATGTCGAAGGCAATCTCGGCGTCCTCGTGCGTCCAGGTCGCCGGATCGGCGCCAGCGGTGGTGTTGACGTCCTTGAAGGCAAGACCGAGGCTGGTGGTGTTGAGGTTGATTTCCAACACGCCGTCGGCGTTGACGGCGGCCGTGGCGCCCGGATCGGCGTTGGCCGCGAGCCAGCCATTCAAGCCCGCGGCCACCGCGTCCACCGTGAACGGACCGGCGCCGCCCATGACGGTCTTCAGCGTGGTCTGGCCCACTTCGGCGCCGGTGCTGTCGAACAGGGCGACGACCGTGTCGTGGTTCCCGTCCAGGGTGATGGTCTGGTTGGCCGAGTCCAGGAACGTCCGCGTCCCCACGTATTCGCTCGCCAGGTTCGGGAAGCTTGTCCCCTGGTTGTTGATGCGGTTGACGGTATCCTGCAACGAGCCCGACAGTTCGTCGAGCTGGGCCTGATAGTCGGTCAGCGTCGAATCGCGCATCTCGATCAGGGCCGACAGCCGGCCCTTGGTGATGTCGTCGGTGATGTCCTGGCCGATGAGGGAGATGGGACCGATGTCGCCGCCGTCCTTGCTGTGCAGGGCCATGATATTGGACACCGAGCTGTGGCTCAGTTCCTTGACCTCGTAGTCCACCAGGATGCTGCCGCCCTGGGTGTAGACCGTCAGTTCGCCGGTGTCGCGCAGGAACGTCGTGATGTTCATCAGCGCGCTCAGTTCCTTGACCGCCTGGTCGCGCTTGTCGATTAGGTCGGTGCCGTCCTTTTCCGTGGCCAGGGCGTACCCGATCTCCTCGTTCAGGCCCTTGATCTCGTACAGCAGGTCATTGACGTCGCCGACGGCGTCCTCGATCTCCTGGTCGGCCTCCAGGCGCAGGCTCTGCAGGGTGTCCGCCATGGCGTTGAGCTTCATGGCGACATCTTCGGCGCTTCGCACGGTCGACAGGTGCTGTCCGGTTTCGGCGGGGTCCAGCGCCAGGGCCTCGACCTCGTCGGCAAGGCTCCCGATCAGGTGCGAGATGGTGTTGTTGGCGCCCGGCTTGCCGAACAGGGCCTGCATCCGCTCGAAGTACTCGGCCTTGACCTCAAGGGATTCGAGCGTGGCGTTTTCCCGGTTGAGTTGTTGGATCAGCCCCATGTCGACCCGGCGCGTGACCTCCGTCACCTGCACCCCGGCGCCGGTGCCGTTCAGGACCAGGCTTTCCTGATGGAAGACCTTCTTGGTGTAGCCGACGGTGTTGACGTTGGCGATGTTGCGCGAGACCAGGTCCAGGCCTTTCTGGCTGGTCTGCAACCCCAGGAGTCCCGTGTTCAGGGCTTGTGTGAGGCTCATGGTTCCAGGTCCCTTCGCGCTGCGGCCGGCTTCTGCCGGCGGCTACAGGTTTTCGTTGAACGACAGGGTCACGCGGGCTGGGTTGTGGCTCGACTCGGCCATCCGGCCGCCGGCGTTGTAGGCGGCCGCCGCCTCGCCGTTGACATCACGCATGGCGTCCACGATCACGGTCATCAGCCGATTCGTGGCCTCCATCGTGCTCTTGAGCAGGCGAACGTTCTCCGACAGGTGGGCGTCCATCCACACGCCCATGGCGCGGACGATCTCGCGTTCGTCCTCCGGCAGGTTGGTCATGTGGCCGGGGTCGCGGTGGATGGCCAGCATCCGCTTGCGGTATAGTTGCGTGCAGGCGTTCTTGCGGTCGGCCAGCGCCTTGACCGCCTCGACGTTGTGCGAGCGCAGCGCCGTGTTTTCCTCGACCAGCACCTCCGTCAGGGCCTGGGCGGCGCGCAGCACTTCGGCCACCGTCGCGTTGGACCGCACCGTGCCCTTGGGCGGGCGCAGGTCGCGGACGCTCCGGCCCGGCTCCAGCGGTTTGCGCGGCCGGCTCGCCTGGGGATCGGTGGCGCGTCGCGGCCGGCGCGGCCGGCGGGCCTGCGTCGGTTGTCCCGGCGGTGGCGGCGCGGCGGCCGGCGTGGTCGCGGCCGTGCCGGCGGGGGAGGCACCGCCGGGTTTCGCGAGGCTCAGGCTGGGCGGCGTGGGTCCCGCCGGCGCGGAGGCGCTGCCCTGTTGCGGCGCGGCGCCGGCCACGCCAATGCTCAGGCGCGGGGCGCCGGCGGAGGCCGGCGACGCCTTGACCGGGGTGTCAGGGGCGGTCCGCTGGGACGCCAGCGGACGCGATCCCAGCGCGGGCGGCGGCTTCAGGGTTGGCTTGTCCGATGACATGGCGGGCTCTCCCAAGCTCGGGCAATCAGTCAGGCGGTCACGTCCTGGGTGGACAACATCGTTCGCATGACGCCGTCGGCGACCCCCACGCCGCCCTGGCGGGCGATCATGCGGCCGTACTCGTCGACCAGCAGCGAGCGCCACACGGTCTCGGCATGGCCGCCGCCGAACGGCGGCTCGGTGGACAGGCCGGAGAACATGGGCTGCATCATCTGCGCGAGGAAGAAGGCCTCGAAGTCCTCGGCGGCCGCGCGGGCCTTGGCGACGTTGCCGGCGCGCGCGGCGGACGCGAGCGCCGACGCGCTGGCACCGGCGGCGGCGGCGCCGACGGCGTCGGAGGCCAAGGCGCTCTGGCTCTGAATCAGGGTGTCCATCACATCGGGCCTCACATTACCTGGATTTCCGCCTGCATGGCGCCGGCGGCCTTGATCGCTTGCAGGATCGAGATCATGTCGCGCGGCCCCACGCCCAGCGAATTGAGGCCGTTGACCAGGTCCTGCAGCGTCACGCCGGGATTGACGACGGTCAGTTGGTTGTCCTCTTCCTCGTCCACCTCGATCTCGGTGCGCGGTACGACCTCGGTCTGCCCTGTGGTGGAGAACGGCGCCGGCTGCGAGACCTGCGGCGTCTCGGTGACGCGGATAGTCAGGTTGCCCTGGGCGATGGCCACGGTGTCGATGCGCACGTTCTCACCGATGACGATGGTGCCGGTCTGTTCGTCGATGACCACCCGGGCGAGCTGGTCGGGCTCGACCCGCAGTTGCTCGACGTCGGCCAGCAGACCCACCACGCCGCCCGGATAGTCGCGCGGCACGCGCATCAACACGGTGCCGGGGTCAAGCTGGCTGGCCAACTCGGTGCCCAGAAACGTGTTGATGGCGTTACTGACCCGCCGGCCGGTGGTGAAGTCGGGATTGCGCAGGCTGATCTTGACCGATTCCATGTCGCCCAGTTCGAACGGAACCTCTTTCTCGACGATGGCGGCGTTGGGAATGCGGCCGTTGGTGGGCACGCCCTTGGTGACGGTCTCGGCCTCACCCTCGGCAACGAAGCCGCCCACCTGCACCTGGCCCTGGGCGACGGCGTAGACCTCGCCGTCGGCGCCCAACAGCGGCGTCACCAACAGGGTGCCGCCGAGCAGGTTGCTGGCGGTGCCGAGGGCGCTGATGGTCACGTCGATGCGGCTGCCCTGCCGGGCGAAGGGCGGCAGGGTGGCGGTCACCATGACGGCGGCCGCGTTGTCCGGCGACAGGTCGTCGTCGCGGGTGTTGACGCCCATGCGCTCCAACATGCCGATCAGGCTTTCGCGCGTGTAGGGGTCGTCGTCCATGTCGTCGCCGGTGCCGTTCAGGCCCACCACCAGTCCGTAGCCGATCAGGATGTTGTCGCGCACGCCCTCGAAGGTGGCGATGTCCTTGATGCGCGAGGCCGCCCAGGCCCCGGGCGCCGCCGCCAGGAGCATCACCGCGAGGCCGAGCACGGCCGCCAAGACGGGCAGGGCAGGGGCGCGGCGCGGTTGTCGCGGGCGGAGCGGAGAACTGGCAGTCATGGTCGTCATCGTGTGTGTCCAGACGGTCCAGGGGGCAGGTGCCAGGGATATCGGCAAAACATGTCCTTCGAACGGCGCGGTGCGGCGAACACACTGCGCCGTCCCGGCTCATGCGAAACTCGTGCCACATGGAACACTCTGGGCGGGCGCGGATCGCGGCGCCGGACGGTGTCTCACGGGACATGGAGGTGGGCAGTCTCGGCCGGTCGGTGGGCAGGAATTGCCCAGCGGGCTGGGCGGCGGGGGTGCCCGGCGCGGAACCGCGTGCCCTTGCCGCAATTCCGTAAAAAACCATGAATCCTAAGATGTTATTTACATCCGCTCAGAAAGCGTATTATTGTTTGGGTGCCAGCGCTGGCGCACACGCGCCGAACTGGCGCACCGGTTGCAGCGCGGCCGGGATCAAGCGGGCGACCAGTGCCGCCGCGCCCGCGTCGGACCGAGGGATCCGGACAGGCCTCCGGACAGGTCTGGGACGGTTCGGCGGCGGGACTGGACGGGTGGATGCCATGACGACGAAGATCGAAGGACCTGGACGCGGCACACCGGCCGGTCGAGTCCGGCGGTCGGAGCGCCCCGTCGACAGTGCCGCCGGCCTGGACTTTGAACGCGCCCTGCGCGGGTTCCTGAGCGAGGCGGCCGAGGAAACCGACAGCACCGCCGCCGCCGGTGACGCCCAGGCCGTGGGCGGGCTGGGTGGCCTGCTGGCGGCGCAGGAAGCGGGCGCGGCCGATGACGCCACCGGACGCCGCCAACGCAAGGCGCGGCTGGTCGAGCACGGCGAGGATATGCTCGAACGCCTGGAGGAGGTGCGCCTGGGCCTGCTTCTCGGCGCCATCCCCAAGGACCGCCTGATGGAACTGGCCAGCATGGTGCGCCAGAAGCGCGAGCAGGGGCCGGACCGCCAGCTTGATGCCCTGCTCGACGAGATCGAACTGCGCGCCGAGGTGGAACTGGCCAAGCTGGCCCGCGCCGGCGCCTGATGAGAAACGACCGTGTGGGCGCCAAGCGCTGTGCTCCACGGCCGACGCACTCCGTCGACACAATCGAGGGCGACTAAGGGAGCCATGGGGCGCGGCCGGCGCAATACCAGACCATTTGAGTCTTGATTAAGCCCGGCGAGGGTCTTAAGTCAGGGTCAGAGCGCGTGCCGCCATCGTTCTGTCAGGGAGAGCCCTCGCCATGTTCATCCAGACCGAGCCCACCCCGAACCCGGCCAGCCTGAAGTTCCTGCCCGGCCGCGATGTCCTGGGGGACGGCACGGCGCAGTTCGGCACCGAGGCCGACGCGGCCCGCTCGCCGCTGGCGTCGCGACTGTTCCGCATCGACGGCGTGGCGGCGGTGTTCCTGGGGTCGGACTTCATCTCGGTCAGCAAGGCCGACGCCGCCGACTGGCAGGTGCTGAAGCCGATGGTCCTGGGCGCCATCATGGACCACTACACGGCCGGCGAGCCGATCATGCTGGCGGGCGGCGCCGACAACGACGAGGCGGCGACCGATTCCCCGGTGACCCGCCAAATCCGCGAGCTGCTGGATACCCGGGTGCGCCCGGCCGTGGCCCAGGATGGCGGCGACATCATCTTTCACGACTTCCGCAATGGGGTCGTCTACCTGCACATGCGCGGCGCCTGCCACGGCTGCCCCAGCTCGACGGCGACCCTGAAGCACGGCATCGAGAACCTGCTGCGCTACTACGTCCCCGAGGTCGAGGCGGTCGAAGCGGTGATGTAGGACCGCGCCCCGTGTCGTGACCGCGCATCCCCGACCCAACCTTGTCATCCTGACCGCCTGCGGCGCCGAGGTGCTGACCATGGTCGGGGTGTTCGCGTTCGCGGCGCTGCTGCCGGCGTTCATGGCCGACTGGTCCCTGACCAACACCGAGGCCGGATGGATCGGCGGCATCGTCTTCGGCGGCTATGCGCTGGCGGCGCCGGTGCTGGTGGCCCTGACCGACCGGGTGGACGCGCGCCGGGTGTTCATGGCCGGCGCCCTGCTGGCCGGCGGCGCCAATCTGGCCTTCGCCCTGGTGGCGGACGGGTTCTGGAGCGCGCTGATCCTGCGCGGTCTGGCCGGGGTGGGGCTGGCGGGCACCTACATGCCTGGCCTGCGCCTGATGGTCGACCGCATCACCGCCGATCGGCGGGCCGGTGCGGTGCCGCTCTACACCGCCTCCTTCAGTCTGGGCAGCGCCGTGTCGTACATGGTGCCGGCGCTGGTGGCCGAGGTCGCCGGCTGGCGCGGCGCCTTCGCCGTGTCCGGGGCGGCGGCGGTCCTGGCGGCGCTGGCGGTGGTCGTGCTGCGCCCGCACACACCCGAGCCGCCGGCGGACGGCCCGCGCGGGGCGCTGCTGGATTTTCGTCCGGTATTCGCCAGCCGCGCCACCATGGGCTACGTGCTGGGCTATGTGACGCACATGTGGGAGCTGTTCGCCTTCCGCGCCTGGGTGGTCGCCTTCCTGGGCGTCGGGATGGCCAGCGCCGGGGGCGCGGTGTGGGGCGGAGTCCTGTCGCCCGGCGGCGTGGCGACGCTGGGGGCGTTGGTGGCCATGGCGGCCAGCATCGGCGGCGCGCGGGTGGCGACCCGGCGCGGGCGGGCGGGCACGACCCAGGTATACATGACCGCCTCGGCCCTGATGGCGCTGGTGTTCGGCTGGCTGGCCGGACTGCCCTATCCGCTGCTGGCGCTGGCGGCCATCCTGTACGCCGGGCTGATTCAGCTCGATTCGGCGGCCCTGACCACCGGCGCGGTGGAGACCGCCCCGGCGGGACGGCGGGGTGCGACGCTGGCGGTGCACTCCCTGCTGGGCTTCGGGGCGGCGTTCCTGGGGCCGCTGGTGTTCGGGGTGACGCTGGACCTGGCCGGCGGTCGCGAGTCGGCAACGGCCTGGGGCGTGGCCTTCGGCGTGGTCGGGGCGATCGGCCTGTTGGGCGTGCCGGCGCTCACGCTGGCGCGGTCAAGGCCCGCGCGACGGCGAGATCGTCCGGCCCATTGAGATTCAGGAACGGATCGATCGGGTCCGTGGGCCAGTCGGCCACCGCGACGTGGTGCCGTCCGGTCCAGGCGCGCACGGCGCGCAGGCCCTCGTCCAGCATGGCGCGACGCAACGCCGGCGCCAGCCGCACCGGCCACAGCGCGGCGAGGTGGTGCGTGCGCCCGCCCGACGCCGCAGCGGCGATCTCCGCGTCCTCACGTTCGCGGGCGTTCCACAGACGGGCCAACAGGTCGGCAGGCACGAACGGCAGATCCCCGGGCACACTGACCAGCCACTCAACGTCGGCATGGCGCGCCGCCATCCACTCCAGCGCCGCCAGCAGGCCGGCCAGCGGCCCGGCGGAGGCGCCATCGGCCTCGGTCACCGAATCGGCCACCACCGGCACGTCGTAGGCGGCGAAGCGCGCGGGATCGCCGTTGGCGCTCAGCACCAGGGGACCGGGCCAGGGCGTGAGCCGGTCCAGCATGTGGGCCAGCACCGGCCGTTCGTCGCCCAGCGGCAGCAAGGGCTTGTCCGCGCCACCCATCCGCCGCGCCGACCCGCCGGCCAGGATGGCAAGGGCGACCCGCTGGGGCGGGGTCATTCGGCCACGGTCTTTCGATGAACGGACAGGTCGGTGATCGTCGGCGCCCGGCCGCACAGCGGGCAATCCGGGTCCGGCCGCAGCGTCACCGTACGAAGGTCGCCCGACAGGGCATCAAAGATCAAAAGCCGCCCGGCCATGCTGGTGCCGATGCCCAGGATTTCCTTGATCGCCTCGGTCGCCTGCATGGATCCCATGACCCCGGCCACCGCGCCCAGGACGCCGGCCTCGCCGCACGACGGCACGGCGTCCGGCGGCGGCGGGGTGGGGAAGACGCACCGATAGCACGGGCCGCCGGCATGGGTCCTGTAGACCGACAGCTGCCCATCGAATCGCAGCACTGCGGCCGAGACCAGCGTCTTGCCGGCGAAGTGGCAGGCGTCGTTGAGCAGGAAGCGCGTCGGGATGTTGTCGCTGCCGTCGCAGACGATGTCATAGCCGGCGACCAGGGC
>JGI12109J20283_10571915_pt1 | contig 54494 bp, 49 predicted proteins | sample ElkSlonscriptome_12_FD_20283 | JGI IMG/M metagenome (IMG submission 20283)
ACAGTGGTGCATAGGTGCCGCTCCCTGGCATTCAGTGCTCGCGTTCTCTTCTGGTCTGGTGTGAGTCTACCATAGGTGGGGGAAGTTATTCTTTTATGGACCCTTAACGCTGATGGGCTAACCAATGTACGCGACTGCACAATCGTAGCTAATAATATCGGGCGAAAAGATATGGAGAAAACCAACCCCCCGCGCACAAAATACACTACGCTGCCATCTCCTGATACGCGTTCCTTACCAGTTCAGGCCGGTGCAGTGCTTCCCCTGGTGAGATCGGGCGAGCCGGTGCTGATACCCCAGGATGAGCAAAACCTGCTGGTGCGGCTCACCGAAGTCAACGAGCCGATTCGCGCAATCGGTATGCGCTTCACAGTTCCCGCCGGAACAGTCGTGACCAGTATAGAACCGCGTAGTATATTTGAGAGCGCATTTCTGTCCTGGCATCAGGAGAGTGATACGCTATATATCATCACCGTTCTCGACGAAGAACAGGTCGTCACGCAGGACACCGATGTTGTTCTTATTCGGGGCATCACCGAGGCTGAACTTGAGGGCACCAACCTTGTAAGCGCAGATGGGCCGATATTCTCCACCTATCTGCCGTTTATCCAGAAGTAGGTTGGTACGGCACATCTCAACGTACTTCTGTGATTTGACAACGCGGGGGCTATTCTAGCCCCCGCGTTGGTGTAGTGATAACAAATCACCCTGTGCGTCTGCTAATCACTCCGTCCCAGTTGTTCCCGACAGCGTTGCGCGCGTGCAGTAAAGTCGGCTGCTTCGGTCGCTTCACCGCGCGCACTATGCACCTTGGCAAGTGTGTCATAAAGATACATCAGCAGCTCGGGTTCAATCAGCATTGCCTCTGCTTCAGGGGGCAAGAAGCTGCATGCTTTGGAAGCAGCCGTTAACGCCTCATCAAGACACCCTTGTGCTAACAGTACCTCGGCATAGACACGGCATACTTCCACATTGTCAAATCGCGGTATATAAGTATGCTGAATACTGATAGCTGCTTCTGCATACTGCCGTGCGGCAGCATACTGTTTTATACGAAGGTATGCTTCAGCTAAATTACTCTGGGTCACGACCAATCCTCGCATATTCTCGCAATCTTTATATATTTTCAGTGCCTCAGTTTCATATCTAATTGCTTCATCGTATCTTTCCTTCAAATAGTAAACAATGCCTATATTGAGCAAGGTATTTGCTCGCCTTTCTCCTGTTGGTTCCTGCATGTGGATGGGAATCTGAAGTACTGCCTGGTAGTCAGTTAGCGCCTGGTCAAGAGCACCTTGCTGTTGATGCACCAGACCACAATTATTAAAAAAATACACTAACATAACCGGATCATCTTGTGCCTGTGCCAGCTTGATTGCCTGAGAAAAAAAGTCCAATGCAACATCAAATTTTCCATACTGTCGGTACAAATCACCAAGGACATTGCAAAACAACATAGTCGCATAGTTATCTCCTGACCGTTTTGCTGCGTCAAGTGTGGCTTCGAAGTTAGAAATAACCCGTTGTTGTACACCATAGCGAAAATCATTAACGTGTAATAGGGCAATTCCGTAATCTACCAGCAGCATGTCGGTATCCGCATCATTAGCATTACTAATTGTCCACTCCCATCCCGCATTAATATTAATGCGTTCTGTATCAAAAAGATCTAACCCCTGAATTAATTCAGTTCCACCCTGCTGGTAAAGTCGATCAATATTCTTGGCAATACGAGCATAGTAGTCGGCATGTCGCCAGTAACCTTCCCAGTAACCTTCATCGGCGTCGTTCAAACAACTGAGTGCAAACAGACGTACGAGATCGTGTAGCCGATAGCGCCTGGTAGATACATCCCACTCCAGCAGCGACAGGCCGATAAACTCTTCCAGAGCTTCCTCAATCTCCTGTTCGTGCGCCTTACCTGACTCCTCGCCAGGCACCAGAACTATATTCTGCGCTGCCTGCCGATCAAAATCTCCACGAAACACGCCAAGTTGACCAAAAATGAACTGGTGTGATTGCTCGAGTTTGTCATAACTCAGCCGTAGTGAAGCTGCAACTCCCTTGTTGTTTTCATTGTCGTTTTCCAGTATGGATAACCGATTTATTTCATCTGCAAGACTTTTTAAATAATCTTCGACACTCCGTGATGGTCGGGTCTTTAAGGAACTCGCACTGACACGGAGCGCCAGCGGCAGATAGCCACAGAGTTCGGCCAGGCGAGCAGCATGCTTATCGATACGCGGGCAAATGCTGAGGAGGAACTTCTCTGCATCCGAAGGTTCAAGCACGCCCAATTCAACCGTTGTCATTCCTGGGAGGGTAAATATTTGTCGACTGGTGACAAGGAGACCGCTTCCCACCGGGGGAATAAGCGGACGCACCTGTTCGGCATCACTCGCATCGTCCACCAAAATAAGCACATGGTTGTTATAGAGCAGTGAGCGATAGTGATTTTGTAGTTCAAACAGATCATCTGACGCTGTAACTTCACCTCCAAATGATCGGATTATTGACTGTAGAGCCTGCTCTGCAGCTTGTGGGGTTGGATTGGTTCCTTGCAAATCCACGGTAATGTGCGCATCGGGGAATGTAGTACGTAGACGATTGGCGACCACCCGGGCCAGTTCGGTCTTCCCAACTCCCGGCATGCCATGAATTACACCAATACCGACAGCATCACCCCGTTCGGCTGCTCCACACAGCGCATCAACTAATCTTTGAATTTCTGCGTCACGCCCAACGAAATCGTTAACCGGAGCCGGCAGTTGGTGAGGCCGGGGCGGAAGACGGTTCGGGCGTTTGGAGGAAACTTCCTCACCCTGATTGACAGGTTGTTTTACCGTTCTCCCGGGTCGTTTCCGTGCAATGGTATATGCTGCAACAAACTCATGTGTTTCATTTCGAGATAACTTTAATATATCGGCAAGATCCTGAACAATAGCATAGTTTTTCGGTGTGCGTTTCCCCGACTCCCACTCGCCAAGACGGGTGCGATCAACCTGAATAAGTTCAGCCAGCCGTACCTGGGTCAGGTTGGCCCGTTCACGGTAGTGGTGTAGCAGAGCAGCAAAGGTTGCCTGTTGCGTGGGAGTTGGAGTGGACGCATCAGGAGTATTCTCTTCTGTATAAGCAGGAGCCTGCCCCGGACTTTTCACCTGTTCATCATGCACATCTTCCCAATCAATATCCGGACGAAGTTCCTTGCCTTCGATGATAAGATCGGGCAGACGATTATGTTGCTTAAGTTTTTGCACTAACTCCCTGGCCTTACCCCCTTTTCCCTCTGCCGGCAGACTGTCAAAGTCTATACCCAGGTGGAAACAGATATCCCTTAGATCCCCTTCGCTACATCTCTCTCTGAGAATCTTAAGCAACTTCTTTCCGAGAGTGGTGTTGGATGTCATCGGTATGCCTCTCTAATGTGCTGCTCTCACCTGCCGGGGTTGCATGTACGTCGGTAGCAGTACCAGCATGCTCATCAGTTGCCCGGCGGCGACTCTATAGTATCTACTACCTTATATCTTAACACGTCCTGGGCCATTTTCAATGAAAGGATTGGGATATTGGAAACGATAACATTTTTATTCTCCGAACCCACACCAGTGTCAATCCAACCATCCGTCCTGACCGGCATTCAGCCCATTCCAATCGGCAAAACATTTGACAGGTTGCGCCGGAAAACGTACAATGCAGGCGCTACCGGTACGCTCCGGGTGTTGCCCCGTGTGTCTACGCCTTGCCTGCATCGAACGCCGCGTCTGGTACAACTGGTACAGTATGCTACACGGTTGCTCGTTAACCCAAAGCTTTACATATATTTAAGGTGTCATTCTATGGAGAAGTTCACAGCCGCGCAGATTCGTGAGCGCTACCTGCGCTTTTTTGAGCGCCACGGCCATACGATTGTCCCCAGTTCGTCGCTGCTTGTGCCCGACGACCCGACGCTGCTGTTCGCCAACTCCGGCATGGTGCAGTTTAAGAATCTCTTCCTGGGCCTGGAGCAGCGCCCCTACCAGCGGGCGACCACCACCCAGAAGTGCCTGCGCGTCTCCGGCAAGCATAACGACCTGGAGGAGGTTGGGCCGTCGCCGCGCCACCATACCTTCTTTGAGATGCTCGGGAACTTCTCGTTTGGCGACTACTTCAAGGCCGAGGCGATTCCGTTTGCCTGGGAACTGCTGACGCAGGAGTTTAAACTGCCGGTTGAGCGCCTCTGGTTTACGATCTTCGAGGGCAACGACCGCGTGCCCGCCGATGAGGAGGCGGCGCGGTTGTGGCAGCAGGTGGGCGCGCCCCCCGAGCGTATTCTGCGCTTTGGCGAGAAGGATAACTTCTGGGTGATGGCCGATACCGGCCCCTGCGGTCCCTGCTCCGAGATTACGGTCTATATCGGCGATGATCTCGACAAGATGAATGCCGCCGGGGTCAACAGTGACGACCCGGACTATGTCGAGATCTGGAACCTGGTGTTTATGCAGTTTGAGCGCAGTACCATGCAGCCGCTGCCCCGTCCCTCGGTCGATACCGGCATGGGCCTGGAGCGCATGGCGATGGTGTTGCAGGGTGTGCATTCCACCTACGAAACCGACCTGTTTACGCCGATTATTGATCGCACGCTGGCGCTGCTGGGCAGCGATGCGGCGCACTACCGCGCCCACCTGGGTAACTATCGCGCGATTGCCGACCATGCCCGCGCGGTTGCCTTCCTGATTGCCGACGGCGTGTTGCCCGGTAACAGCCAGCGCTCCTATGTGCTGCGGCGCATCCTGCGGCGGGCGGTCTACCAGGGCCACAAGATCGGCTTTGAGCGTCCCTTCCTGGCCGAAGTGGTTGACCGGGTGATCGGTGAGATGGGCGCGGCATACCCCGCTCTGCAGCAGCGGCGGGACTTTATCCTGGAGGCGGTCAACACCGAGGAGCAGCAGTTCCTGCGCACGCTGGCCGAGGGCCTGACCCGGCTCGACGGCATTGTCGCGCAGGTCAAAACCGCTGACGAGCGGGTTATTCCCGGCGATGATGCCTTCCGGCTCAAGGATACCTATGGCTTCCCGTTTGACCTGACGCAGAAGATCGCCGCCGAGCAGGATCTGGATGTTGATGAGTCGGGCTATGAAGCAAAGATGGCCGAGCAGCGCAAGCGCAGCCGCGAGGCGGCCCAGTTCAAGCGTGGCGTCGATGTCGATATCTGGGTTGACCGCGATCTCCCATCGACCGAGTTTATCGGCTACACGGAACTGGAGAGCCACAGCCGCATTCTGGCGCTGGTCACGGAGGGCGATGATGTCAGCGCGGTGCAGGCCGGGCAGACGGTGCAGGTGGTGCTGGACCGCACGCCCTTCTATGCCGAGAGCGGTGGACAGGTGGGCGACGCCGGCACCCTGAGCGGCCCCAACGGGCGCATTCTGATTGAGGATACGCAGCGACCCGTGCCTGGCCTGATTGTGCATTATGGCCTGGTTGAGGATGGGCAGGTGGCCCAGGGTGAAACGGTTACGGCCCGGGTCAACCGGCAGCGCCGCCACGATATCCAGCGCAACCACACTGCGACCCATCTGCTGCACCGGGCGCTCCGCGATGTGCTGGGCGAGCATGCGGCTCAGGCGGGCTCGCTGGTCGCGCCCGACCGGCTGCGCTTTGACTTTACCCATACCCGTGGGCTTGCGCCGGAGCAACTGCACGATATCGAGCGCCGCATCAACGACTGGGTGCGCGCCGATGGTATGGTGGTCTGGGAGATTACCGACTACCAGGGAGCGCTTGATCGGGGCGCGATTGCGCTCTTTGGCGAGAAGTATGGCGATCAGGTGCGCATGGTGCATATTGCCCGGGGCGATGGGGCGGTCGAGACAGTTGAGCCGGTCGAGCCCTACGAAGCCTTTGCCAGCCGTGACTCAGTCGAGTTGTGCGGTGGCACCCACGTCAATCGCACGGGCGAGATCGGTCTGGTGCGGGTCGTGAGTGAGGGCAGCGTCGGCAGCGGTATCCGCCGCGTTGAAGCGCTGACCGGGCGCGGGGCGCAGGAGTGGGTCAACTCCCAGGTGGGGATGCTGCATGATCTGGCGGCCCGGCTGAGTGTGCCGCCGGCGCAACTCACCGAGCGGGTTGAGGCGCTTCTGGCCGAGAACCGCCAGCGGCAGCAAGAACTGGAGGCCCTGCGCAGCCAGCAGACCCGGGGCACGCTGGAGCAACTGCTGGAGCAGGTGCAGCAGGAGAATGGCGTTGCGCTGGTGACGGCCCGGGTTGAGGCGACCGATGCCACTCATCTGCGCGAGATGGGCGACTGGCTACGCGATAAGCTGGGCAGCGGCATCGTGGTCCTGGGTACGGTGATGGGCGAGAAGCCGCAACTGATCAGCATGGTCACGCCCGATCTGGTGAAGCAGGGCTACCACGCGGGCAACCTGGTCAAGGCACTGGCGCAGGTTGTCGGTGGCGGCGGCGGCGGGCGGCCCGACATGGCGCAGGCCGGTGGGCGCGATGTCAGCAAACTGGACGAGGCGCTGGCCCGCGTGGGCGCACTGGTCGCGGAGCAGGGCAAGAAGTAGCCGGATAGAGAATGCGGCAGTCTGAGGTGTTCCCATGCCAACTCTGGTAATTCCAACCGATGCCCCGGCCGTCCCCGGCCCGCCGCAAGGTCAGTGGACCTGCGCCGATTGGGAAGCGCTCCCGGATGACGGCAATCGCTATGAGATTATCGATGGGGTACTCTACATGACCACTGCGCCCGGCAGTTTTCATCAGTGGATTATCCAGGGGTTGCAGGAGTTTATCGGCATTCCGGTACGGCGGCAGGGGTTGGGCTATGCCTTTGCCGCCCCGATCGGCCTGTTGATGCCCCACTGTGATCCGGTACAACCCGACTTTGTGGTTGTGCTAAAGGCGCATGCGGCCATCATCCACGACCGGCGCATCAGAGGCGTTCCGGATATCATTGTCGAGGTAGTTTCGCCGGGGAACGCGGCATATGACCGGAATGTCAAGCTCGCCGCCTATGCCCGGGCGGGTGTCCCGGAATATGCCATCATTGCTCCCGGTTCGCGCACCCTGAGCCACTATCGGTTGGTAACACCTGGGCGGTATAATGATCCGGTAGTGTATGGTGAACCGGCGCAGATGACCTTCGCCGGTTTGCCGACCCTGCCGATACCCGTTGCCGAACTCTTCGCCGGCGCACCCGATACAACGCTGTAATGCCATGATCGAGGTGGGTGTGTTAGAATGGGTACGTACAAGAAGTCGCGTACGGACGCGCTTCGTTGTTACCAATCATCGTATTCCGGCTCGCCGTTGTAACGGGTGTGGCTGGTAGAGTGCGATTTCACAAGTTATGGAGGTTACGACCATGGTAGCCGATGAGTCTGCTCTGGTTCTGGTTCTACCGAATGACAATGTTGACTCAATCATCGCAAAGGTGCGGAAAACTGGAGCGACACATGTTCAGTTGCTCGTGCCGGACGGCGTTCCTGCGTTGCAGGCGTCCGCCGGGATCGAGCGCCTGCGTGACTCTGCCGCAAATGATCAGATCGAACTCCAGGTCATCACCTCCGATGAGGAAACGCTTGATGCCGCCCGCCTGGGTCATCTTATGACGATTGGCGTGAGCGGCACCCGTGTTACGCCGCCGGGCGCAAATGGCGGGGCCATTGCGCAGGAAGAACTGCCCCCGGCTGTCCCATCCCGGCAACCGATTGCCGACATGCCCGACGATGACGACCTTTTCGCCGCGCTCGACGATCTCTCGGAGACGATGAGTCGTGCTCCCCGCCGTGATGCCACGCCGCAGGAGTATGATGATGCCTTCGCCGCCGAACTCGACTCGTTGAACGATTTGGACTTCTCCACTGAGCCGCAGTCGGATACCCGTTCGCACCAGGATGAAGCGTATGATGCATTTGCGGCGGAACTGGATGCCTGGAGCGATTTCTCCGCAGATGAGCCGCAGGCGAGTGATGCGCCGACTGTGAGTAGTCGTGCTACTCCGCCCCCGTCCAAACCGGCACCAGCACCGCGCCCGCGTGTGCGCCCCGAAGATATCGAATTGACTGCCGACGAGAAGCAGCGCGCGGGTGACATCCGTGCCGGTGGCGGTAGCCGTCCGCGCCGCGAAACGCGCCCGCGTCGGGAGACCCGCCCGGCGAAGGAACCGGCTCCGTCGCGCCGCAACGTCTATGACGATGAGCAGGATCTGTATGGGCGTGAAGCCCAACCCGCGCGGCGGCCCGGCTTTGTTCGGTTTTTGCCGATACTGTTGGTTCTGCTTTTGGTGGTGATTGTACTCTTCCTGCTTTTCTTCAACCGGCCCACCGCCGCGGACGAGACGGGTGAAGGTCCGCTTGCCGGTCTGGGAGCGCTGTTTGGCGGCGAAACGGTGGTTGTCACCCTGCCGTCACCCGACGCGGAGGGGCAGCCGTTTAGCGTGCCGGTTCCGCTGATACAACCCGGCGCACCGGCCAGCGATACCGCAGTTGCGGCGGCTCCGCTAAGTGCGCCCGCTGAGTACAGCGTGACGGGTGAGGTGCTGAGTGAAGCGCAGTCACCGGTGGGCACGGCGAGCGGGGCGATAACGATCTTTAGCGATAACACGCAACCCATCCAACTACCCGAAAACACGCAGTTTGTCGGCACCAATCCCGAAGGGCAGGAGGTCCGGTTTGCGATTAACGAGCCGGCGGTTATTCCGCCCTCAACCATATCCGACCTGGGCGCGCAGGTGATCATTGACCGGGGACAGGTGGACGTTGGTGTCACCGCGCTTGCGCCGGGCAGCGCTTCCAATATCGAGGCTAATACGATCTCGCAGATCATTGTTCCCGGCCAACCGCCGATTGTAGTCAACCGGGGCGGGGCGTTGCGCCTGCAACATGAGGCCATCGGAGGCGGCAGTGAGCAGATGGTGCGGATCGTCCGCGATGAAGATGTGCAGCGCGTGCTGGGGGAAGCGCTGGTTGGCCTCAATAACCAGGCTCCCAGTGTGTTGCAGGCCCAGGCGGAACAGCAGGGTCTGGCGCTGGAAGAATCGACCATCACGCCGCGCGGGAATGCCATCCCGAACGCCGCGAGCTACACAATGACGGTTGATCCGCCTCAGGGCACCCAGGTTGATCCGGCTGCGCCCAACTTTACTGTTACCGTCAGCGCGCAGTTTGATGCGCTGGCAACACCGCCGGGCAATCCGCTTGAGAGTCAACTGCAACCCGTGGCTCCCAATCTGCTGGCGAACCGCAGTGGTATACCACCGGGGATGGCAATCGGGATCACCGACTGGCAATGGAGTGGTGAGCAGTTGACGGTTGAGGGTGTGACGCGCCGGGTTGATACGACGCTTGATGCCGGCACACGGCTGGCGATTCTCAATGCCGTCAAGGGTAAGCCCCGCGCCGAGGCGCAGGCCGCGCTGGATAATTTTGTGCAGCAGGGTGTGATTGCCGGTTACGAACTACCCGAAGTGGAGCAGTTGCCGCAGCGGAGTCATCAACTGACACTGGAAGTGCAACAACCGATGCAGGATACATAGCTTGTATGCAGCCTGACGAACCAGAAACAGATAATGATCAAGGACGAGGGACCGGCAGCGGTCCTTCGTCGGTTTCGTCCGGGGCGCTCTGTCGGGTGCTGGCGCTGGATGTGGGTGAGCGGCGTATCGGTGTCGCCATGAGCGATGCTGCCGGGTTGCTGGCGGCTCCGCTGACCACGCTCAAGGCGGAACCGCGCGCGCGTGCCCTGAACCAGATTGTCGCGCTGGTAACTGAGCACGCGGTTGACGAGATTGTAGTCGGGCTACCCCTGACGATGAGTGGTGAGGTGGGTCCCCAGGCGCAGGTGGTGCAGTCCTTTGCCGCGGATTTGGAAGCGGCCCTGGGGCGCAAGGTGCAACTCTTCGATGAGCGCCTGACCAGCGTGGTCGCCGAGCAGATGCTGCGCGACCTGGGGGTCAAGCCGGAGAAGCGTAAAGCGTGTATTGATGAGGTAGCTGCCTCGATCATTCTGCAGGACTATCTTGATCATATCCGGCAGCGCACAGCCGCTGGGGGTCAATCGGACGGAGAGAGTGCGCGCTGACAGGTCTCCAAAGACCTGTCAGCGCGCGACATATCCAAATCCTAGCGTTTAATCGCGGTTGCCGAGAACCCGCAGCAGCAGCAGGAAGAGGTTGATAAAGTCCAGATAGAGCATCAGCGCGCCGAGGATCGCCAGGCGCTGGATATTGACTTCGTCGTTGCCGGCGATATTCATGCTCATGCGCTTGATCCTCTGCGTATCCCACGCCGTCAGACCAACAAAGATCAGAATACCGGCGTAGGTGACGATCCAGTAGAGCGCCTCGCTACGAAGAAAGATATTCACAACCGAGGCGATCAGAAATCCGATCAACGCCATAAAGAGAATGTTGCCAATCTTTGATAGGTCCTGTTTGGTGGTATACCCATACAGACTCATCACCCCAAAGGTGACACCTGTGATCATAAAGGTTGACGCAATCGAAACTGAGGTATAGATCAGGAAGATGATCGAGAGGGTCAGACCGTTCAGGAGCGAGTAGCCCATAAACATCCCCGTCGCCATTCCTGCCGACATTTTTCCGATACGGGCACTCAGTACAAAGACGATAATCAACTCAACAATGAAAAGACCAAAGTAGATAATCGGACTGCCGGCGAGAACAGCGGCCAGACCGGTATTGGCGACAAAGAAGGCGACTGCTCCGGTCGTGAGCAGTCCCGCCGTCATCCAGGCGTACACGCGGCTCATCACCGCTTGCAGGTTTAGCGCCTCCGTAGACGAGGTCGAGTAGGGTGCGTACGACATAACGATTCCTTTCGTGATTTCGTAATGATGTGCTACAACCGTTTCCGGCAAGCCGATGTCTTACAGGTGAACTCCCCGATCGCCGGAAGTTTAGGGAGCAGCATATTTTGCCTGCTCTATTGTACATCATATTGAATAAAAAATCCTAACCATACAGGAGTTACACGGTTGCTGACCCGGTAGGGCATGTCGCCTCCGGCAGGTTTGGCTTCCACCTGTTCGCACCTCCGGGTTTTGCATATCAACTGTGTAAGTCCTGTTATCATTCACGCGTTACGTGGTGAATACGCAAACCGAACGTTTGACCAGGTGGAAGCCCGATTCGCCTGCGGCAGCATGGTATGTGATCGATCTTTTTCACAAAACATTTGCACCTTGTGCAAATGTTTTGTGAAAAAGCATGAAATCTTCCGCCCTGCCGGAGGCGATATTTCCTTCCCGAAGAGGGACCGCGTAACGCGTGTTATCATTATGTTATGACTCAACCAACGGAAACCGTAGCTGAATTGTTAACCCAACCCGAAGGGCCGGGTCTGGCATTCTTCCGGGAACGCTGCAAACTCTCCGATCTGGCCGAGACGCTGGTCGCCATGGCCAATGCCCAGGGTGGAACGATCATCATTGGTGTGGGCGGGCGGGCGCGGGCGCGGGTCGAGGGCGTGCAGGATGCGGCGGCGGTGCGCGATATGGCCCTCGAAGCGGCGTTGATCACTACACCGCCGCTGGTGCTGCCGCTGCCCCAGACCGTCAGGCACGCGGATCTGACCTTGCTGCTGGTGACGGTGCCGCCGGGGCTGCCGCATGTCTACAATCTGCACGGCAAATATCTGCAACGCCAGGGAGCCACCAACCAGCCGCTGCTGCCGGATGCGTTGCGGCGGCTGCTGCGTGACCGGGGTGAGGTAAGCTGGGATCGGCTGGTTCCCGATGCCGCGACCCTGGGTGAACTGGATGCCAACAAGATCAGCGCCTATGTGCGCCGTGTGAACCTGCCCACCGAAGCCGATACCTTTGATTTTCTCTTCCGGCGCGGCTGTCTGGCGCGTACAGCGGATGAACCGGAGTATCAACCGACCAATGCCGGGCTGATCCTCTTTGGCAGCACGGTTGAGGGCCGCTTCCCGCAGGCCGAGATTACGCTGGTGCAGTACCAGGGGCGCGAACTGGCCGATGAGTTTGAGCGCGAAGATGTCCGTGATACCCTGCCGGATGCCGTCCGCCGGGCCGAGCGCTGGCTGATGGAGCATATGCGCAAGGGCAGCCGCATGATTGGGCTGGAACGCCAGGATTGGACGCAGTTTCCGCCACCGGCCGTGCGTGAGGCGCTGGTCAACGCGGTGGCTCACCGTGACTATGGCATCCGGGGCGAGGGCATTCGTATTGCGCTGTTTGCCGACCGGCTGGAGTGCTACTCACCGGGACGGCTGCCCGGCCATGTGACACTGGAAAATATTGTCCAGGAGCGCTACAGCCGCAATGAGTCGCTGGTGCAGGTGCTGGCCGACTGGGGGCTGATCGAGCGACTGGGCTATGGCATCGACCGCATGATCCAGCAGATGGAGCAGGCCGGACTACCGCCACCCGACTTCCGCGAAACGGCGGCGGGATTCCTGGTGACGCTGCAAGGGCATACCTTCGCCTCGAGTGTGGCGGAGGGGGTAGATACGCAGGAGTGGGAGAAGATGGGCCTCAACGAGCGCCAGATTGCCGCGCTGCTGCACCTGGCCGAGCATCGGCGGATCACCAACCGCGATCTGCAGGAGATCGCGCCCGAGGTCAGCGCCGAGACGCTCCGGCGTGACCTGGCAGACCTGGTAGAGCGCGGGCTGCTGCTCAAAGTTGGCGAGAAGCGCGCAACCTACTATATTTTGAAGTAATCTTCCTGCCGGTGAAATCTGTTTTGTAAACCACGAAGACCACGAAGATCACGAAGCGTTAAAAATCCCTATTCCTTACATACGTGGTCGGTTCCAAACCAGGTGGTCACCTGGATAAACGGCCCGATTCGCCTCCGGCAGGGCGGAAGATTTCATCTTTTTGCGAAAAAATGTTGCACTTTGTGCAACATTTTTTCGCAAAAAGAAATAGAGCGTACCATGCTGCCGCAGGCGAAAACGGCCGTTGTGGGAGTACAGGTCTGATTTGAACGCCCTCCGTGTAAATGCTGTTACTTACGCAGTTACAGGTCACGCTTTCGGGTAATACTCCGCCGTTACGCTGGAAGCGTGACCTACGGGACTGGTGCAGCCGCAATTTTTCGCGTAGCCGGAAGAGTAACGATGACCCGATCAGACCAGATCTCCCTGGATAACGTCATTATCGTGCTACATCAGCCGCGTGATGTGGTCAATATTGGCGGGGTGGTGCGTGCGATGAAGAACATGGGCTTGCGGCACCTGCGGCTGGTTGCGCCTGCGTCCTTCGATCGCGCCGACATCACCGGCATTGCGCATCGGAGCGAGGATATCCTGGCGGCACTGGGTATTTACGCCGACCTGAATGCAGCCCTGGCCGATGTCACCTACATCATCGGTACCAGCGCCCGCCTGCATGCCGATCATCCCGTGCGGAGCGATGTTCGCTCGCTGGCCCCCGATCTGCTGGCGCGTGCAACTGCCGGTCCGGTGGCGCTGCTCTTCGGCCCCGAAGACAATGGCCTGGATAACGCCGCGTTGGACCGCTGCCACCTGGTGCTGCGCCTGCCGACCGATCCGGCCTATCCTTCGCTCAATCTGGCCCAGGCCGTGCTGCTGCTGCTGTACGAACTGCGCATGGCGGCAACCGTTGCCGCGCCGTCACCGTCTGCACCAGCGTCACCCGCCACCGCCGCGCAACTGGAGACGCTCTTTGCCACCTGGGAAGAGGCGCTGCAGGCGGTGGAGTTTTTCAAAACCGGCCGGCGTACGGGGATCATGCGCCGTCTGCGGAGCCTCTTCCACCGGGCCGACCCGACCGGGCGCGAGGCGGCCCTGCTCACCGCCATAGCGCGGGAGGTGGTGCAGTTTCTACGGCGTAAAGCATAAAAACGTCTACTCCTGCTTCGAGCGCGTCGCCGCCAGGCGGCGCAGTTGGTAGGCCAGGAAGCGCTCATCCGGGCGGGCGGCCCAGGTGTAGACCACACAGGTACCTGCCAGTTTATCGTGCCAACCCTGCCGCCGATCATCAATCAGCGTCCACAAAAACCCCAGGTAGAGCGGCAGCGCCGACAGCAAATACCCTATGAGGCGCAGGATGGCGCGCAGAAGAGACAACCGTTTGCCGTTGATGGTGACAACCCGCAGTCCCATAAATGCCTTGCCGGGAGTGCGCCCGGTTGTTGACCAGAAAAACAGGTTATAGGCGATGTAGATAATACTACCAAAAAGACCCACCAGCACCGGCCCGGATGTCGCAAGAAACTGCTGCAACCAGGCCGGTATAGCGGCCTCCAGCCGGAGCGCCTCGACCAACGGTCCGAGCTGAAGCAGCGACTGGGTGATAACAAAGGCCCAGACCATCAGGCTTAGTGTCACCGTCACAACGATGACATCAATAAAGAAGGCAATGAACCGGCTGGTAAACCCGGCATAGTGTCCTAACAACCCGTGCGGCATACGACTACGCCTCTAACTCCTCAATTGATCGAATATGCTCGGCACGGATACGTACAGCGGCCGGCGGTTCGGGCAACTGCTCGCGGGGTGTGCGCCCCAGCAACGACCGCACCACTCGCTCCACCAGAGTATCGGCGCTGACGGCGCGCTCCCGTACCTCCTCAATGACCTCACCCGCCAGACCAGTGCCCTGCTTCTGCACCAGTTCTTGCACTTCCGGGTTAATGGCAATCTGATGCACCGATGACTCAAAGGTCAGTTGGGCTGCCGTCTCGGTGAGGATGCGGCTGCGGGCTTCTTCCTGGCGGCCGCGTTCGATCCAGCGGAAGACCTCCGCCTCCCCACGCGCCGCATATGTGTCAAACAGCCTCTGCGCCGGGGCCAGCAACGGATTGCGCTGCAATGGTCGGGTCAGTGCGGTTGCCATATTTCCCAGTTCCTGATCGATCCGGCTCAATGTGGTAATGCCTTCTTCCATGCGTGATTGTGACTCGAACAGCAGGCCAATCAGGGCATACCGCAGACTCTCCGTCGGGGTATCGGTTGGGGCGGGTTGCTGCGGCAGTGTTTGTTGGGGGCTGCCGGGATGCTGCTCAACGGCTGCCGCCTCGCCGGGTGTGTCGGGTTGGACGGGTGGTGTGGGGCGCGATTCAGGTTGGGATGTTGCCGTGCCGTGCGTCTGCAGCTCCCGGTAATACGCCTGATTGGCTGTCTGTTCCCAGGTCTGCAACTGGCGCTGCAGTTCATCTAACCCCAGAATGGCGCTCCCGACCATCAGGCGGGTAAATGTGCGGAGCGGGTTACTCTTCTTCTGCGAGCGATCCATAACATGCCTCTATATTCCTCTTCAATCACGTTCTCTGACCACTACCTGAAACTATGTCTCTGCTAAATTATACGAGTTACGCAGTAGGTGTTCAAACCGCACGTTCCACCGATGGAAGCCCAATTCGCCTCCGCCCTACCGGAAACGATATCCCCCGCCAGATGCGGGATCATCTGATCCATGGCAGCATTGGCCGTTTCGCGCATGTCGCGCATTTCGTGTTGTTCGTGGTCCAAACGCGCACCGCGTAACTACGGTAAATTACACGAGTTATGCGGTCCCTTCCCCGGAAGTCGATATCGCCTCCGGCAGGGTGGAAGATTCTCGATCTTTTGCACAAAAAATTCACTCTGTGAATTTTTTTGTGCAAAAGATCAACAGAGTACCATGCTGCCGCAGGCGAAGCGGCCTTCAGGTCTGGCATCAGGCCGAAACCAGCGACACCGCGTAACTCGTGTAAATTATACCTGCTTTTGCGCACATAGACGAATGATTAGCGCGCGGCGATAGTCTGTCCCGGACGGGTAGAGACCCAAACTTTACGGATAGGCAAAATCGGCGATAATACAGACCGTCCTGGTTCGCGCATGACATTAAGGAGCGCATGATGTTCAACGAACAGACAGACATTGCAACTGGTTTTCCCGGACAGTGGGATGCCACGGCGGATGTGGTCATTCTGGGTGCGGGTGGCGGCGGTCTGGCGGCGGCAGTTGAGGCGGCCGCGGCGGGTAGCAGCGTTGTCGTCCTGGAGGTGATGGCGAGCATCCTCGAGTCGGGGACGGCGATCTGCGGCGGCGTGGTGATGGGTGCCGAAACCTCCGTTCAGCGCGCAGCGGGGGTGGAAGACTCCGTTGCCGCGTTTGATGCATATCTGGCGGCGGTTGGCGGCGGTTTTGAAGACCCGGACCTGCGGCGGCTCTGGGCGCAGAACGCGGGCGAAACGGTGGACTGGCTGATCGACCTGGGGGTCGTATTCCCGGTTGAGCATCTCTATGTATCGGGGGTTGAGCGGGATTATGCCGATATCACCCCGCCGGTTGCGCGCGGTCATATCACCAGCATTCGCAGCGGGCGCATGATTGTCGAGCAACTCTATCAGGCGGCCCAGGAAAAGGGCGCACAGTTCCACTTCAACACCCGGGGCACCCGGCTGATCACCGGGCCGAATGGTGTGATCGTTGGCGTCGCCGCAGAACAGGCGGGGCGGTCGGTGAACATCAGGGCGCGACGGGGGGTGATTCTGGCGACGGCAGGCTTCTCGCGCAACCCGGATTTTATCAAGAACTTTATGCCCAAGATGCAGACGGGGGGCTCCTTTGGCTCGCCGTGGCAGCAGGGCGATGGCATCCTGATGGGGCAGGCCATTGGCGCGCAACTGGTCAATATGTGGATTCCGCAGGCGGCCACGATGGGCGTGCCGACAACGCCGGATATGACGCCCTGCATGGTGATTACTATCTGGGGTGGTCCCTGCCTGATGGTAGCACAGGATGGTAAGCGCCACTTCCGCGAAGATCTCTACTACGAGTTTATGTACGATAAAATCGCCGAGCAACCGGGCGGGTTTGTCTGGACGATCTGGGATCAGGCAGTCACCGATCTGGGCGGCAACCGCATTGCCGTGCCCGCCTTCAGTACCGATCTGCGCACTGAAATTGAGCGCGGCTGGGTCAAAACTGCCCCGACAATCGGCGCGCTGGCCGCGTTGATTGGGGTTGAACCCGCCACCCTGGAGCAGACGGTCAATGGTTATAATGCCGCGATGGAGCGCGGCGAAGACAGCGAGTTTGGCAAGGCGGTCGGACTGGCCTCGGTGGCGCAACCGCCCTTCTATGCTGCTAAAACGGTTCCGGCAACCTGTGATACAGCCGGCGGCCTGAAGATCGATCCGGAGACGCGTGTGATCAATGCCCTGGGGCAGCCGATTCCCCGGCTTTATGCTACGGGCAGTACCACCGGCGGATGGCGCGGCAAGATCTACCCGGGTAGTGGCACGGCGGTCTCTTTCACGATTGCATTTGGGCGCATCGCCGGCAAGAATGCCGCATATGAGACCATCGTGGAGTAGGGACGCAGCAGGCTGCGCCCGGTCAGCGTGGGGGCGAAACCTCTTTCGCCCCTATTCCATTGCCAGGAAGCGCATTGTATCCGCCGAGGATGACTCGAGGGCGCGAAAGATCAGGGCTACCTCTTCGGCATCAGTGGGGATGCTCACCACAGCCCAGCCCTCCACCACACCGCCGGGGAAGAGATCGGCCGCAAAGATCGGTGTCGGCGGCATAACCAGCGGGCGTTCGTAGGTGATGCTTTGCGCGTCAATAATCTCCAGAAATGCGCTGTCGATATGCCGGATCATGTCCGGCTCTCGTCGGTCAACGAGCCGCGCCCGTAGTTGAAGGGCAACGTACTCCATGCCTGGCGGTGCTTCCGGGTTCAGGGCATTGACCGCCTGGACCAGAGCGTCCGCGTCTGCACCGCGTACAACTTCAACCAGGGTAACTTCCCACTCGTCAGTAATGACGGTTTCCCCCAGTAGGGCTGGAGCCGTGCGCTGCCTGCCCGCTTCGTTGGGCGTAATCCTGTCCAGGTCCGGTGCCGGCGTGAGCGTCGTGCCCGCTGCGACTGCCACAAAGCGCGGGTGCAACGGCCCTTCCTGCACCTGCAACAGCAGGTTTTCTTCATCAAGCCCAATCTCAAACACAAACTGCACTTCGGCTTGTTCACCCGGCAGCACTTCGTTGCCCGGCGGATGCGGCGGCACTGCCGGAGCCTGGCGATAGAGCCGGTGCTGGTCGCCGGTCACGCGCAGATCAATTGCGGTTAGCGTGTTTCTGGGCTCTGGCCCGGCTGAGATGTTGGTCAATTGTACCGTTGCTATCAGGTAAGTATGCTCAATACGCGGCAGGGCATTGAGGGGATTAGTCGCGTCAATGATGCGCACTGCCTCCTCGCCATACACGACATCGGTGATGACAACGGCCCAATGCTCAAAGCGCAGTTCAGTGCTGGGGGGGAACGGATCACTACGACTACTGCCCGGCTCGGTCGGTGTTGGTGTCGGCTCGATGGGGGTGGAACTAGGGACTGGTGTTGCCGTAATCAATTCGGGGGATGCCGGTATGGCGGCAGCGGTAGCGCTTGCCGCCATCGCTGTCTCGGTCAGCCACATTGCCCCGGTTCTGCGTACACCGGGTGGGCGTGCCTGTCGGGTCGGTGGCGTGAAGCGCGTCGGTTGCGGTGGCGGTGTGGCCGTTTGGGTTGGCGTGACGGAGGATGTTACTGCCAGGCTTACCCCAACCGGGACTGGTGCCGAGGCCGTATGTTCCATGGCGGTGACGATGATCAGCCGGATCATGATCACACACCCGGTAGCGAAAATAACCAGCGCGGCCAGGAGCATCCCGTTTGTGCCGTGATGATGAGTTTCAGCATGATGCATCGCGCGGTGTCCTTCTGTGGTGAAGTTCTGCTCGTTCTTTCCAGCCTACACCATGGCGCGTACGGCAGCATTACCGTCACTGAAGCGAATGCACGGTGCAAAAAGAAACGGCCTGGGTGCAACTGCACCCAGGCCGTCCGGCTGATTCTATTTGGATAAACCTCCTGCTGCCTACGTGGGCAGGATGCCCGGTCGGGGCTGCGGTCGCGGCTTATCTTCGTCAGTGACCGGCGCATTGGGCGACGGCATGCTGGGTGGTGCCGGTGGTGGCACATCATCACCCTGAATAGCTGCCTCCAGCCCTTCGCGGTCCAGTGTTTCATGCTCCAACAGGGCTGTCGCCACCCGATCCAGTACACTGCGGTGCTCAGTCAGAATATTAACAGCCTTCTCCATGCGCTCATGCAGCAGCGTACGCACGGTTTCATCCAGTAGGGCGGCGGTCGCCTCGCTGTGATCGCGTGGCCCGGCCATCTCGCGGCCCAGGAAGGGATTCTCGGCGCTGTCGGTGGCAAAAAGTAGACCCAGTTCCTGGCTCATCCCCCAGCGTCCGACCATCCGGCGTGCCAGTTGGGTCGCACGCTGCAGATCATTCTCTGCGCCGGTAGTAATCTCGCCGATGGCAACCTGTTCGGCAGCGCGGCCACCCAGCATCATCGCCAGTTGCGACATTAGATACTGGCGCGAATAGTTGAAGCGGTCGCCCTCCGGCAGATACTCCGTAACACCCATGGCTCGCCCGCGCGGAATAATCGTGATCTTGTTGACCGGGTCGGTTTCCGGTAACTGGCGCGCAACCATGGCATGGCCGGCCTCATGATAAGCCACAACCTTGCGCTCATAATCGCTCATTAGCACGGGCCGCTCGGTTCCCAGGACGATCTTATCGAGTGCCTCGGTGAAGTGTATCTTACGGATCAGCCGGTCCCCACGTCGTGCGGCATGCAGCGCGGCCTCGTTGACCAGGTTTGCCAGATCCGCCCCGGCAAAACCGGGCGTCTGGCGGGCAACAATGGATGGGTCAACATCGGAGGCAACCGGCTTGCCGCGCAGATGGATCTTCAGCACCGCCTCACGTCCGCGTACATCGGGCAGGCCGACGGTGATTTGCCGGTCAAAGCGGCCGGGGCGTAGCAGTGCCGGGTCGAGCACATCCGGGCGGTTGGTTGCGGCGATGATGATGACGTTGGTATCGCCTTCAAAGCCGTCCATCTCGACCAGGATCTGGTTCAGGGTCTGCTCACGCTCGTCGTTACCGCCACCCATACCCGCGCCACGCTGGCGACCGATGGCATCGAGCTCATCTACAAAGACGATTGCCGGGGCATTGCGCCGTGCCTGCTCAAACAGGTCACGCACGCGACTCGCGCCCACACCGACAAACAGTTCGACAAACTCGCTGGCGCTGGTGCTGAAGAAGGGTACGCCGGCCTCACCTGCTACGGCGCGTGCCAGCAGGGTCTTCCCGGTACCGGGAGGGCCAATCAGCAGTGCGCCACGCGGGATCTTCGCGCCGAGCTTGCGGTAGCGCTCCGGCTGCTTGAGGAAGTCAACGACCTCAACCAGTTCGCGCTTGGCCTCATCTGCGCCGGCTACATCATCAAACTTCACGCTGGGGCGATCCATCGAGTGGGATTTGGCCCGCGAACGGCTAAAGTTGAAGATGCCCTGCTGCCCCCGCATCTGCTGGCGCATCATAAAGACAATCAGCAGGACAATCAGCAGCGCGGGGCCGAACGCAAAGAGGACATTCATCAAAATTGAAGGACTCTCCTCACGTGCGGTTATCTCTACGCCCTCCTCCTGGAGCAGCGGAATCAGGCTCTCATCGCCAATGCCGGGAATGGTTGTTGTGAAGCTATCGAACTCATCGGGCGCACTCACAAACGGGAATTGACCCTCAACCTGGGTATCTTCCGGCGGTGCGATTGACTCGACCAGTGTGCCACGCACCTGCTGGTCCACAATTGTGACTTCGGAGACATTGCCCTCGCGCACTTCAGCCACAAAGGTGCTGTAGGGCATCTCCAGCGACGGCTCACCCGGCCGGAAGCTAAACAGATTCCAGAGCATCAGGGCGGCCAGCAGGAAGATCAAAATGCGAATATTCGGCAACCAGCGAGGCGGCCCCCCTCCCTGGTTGGGATTTGACTTGTTGTTATTTCTTGGTAGCATTATTCTTATCCTCTATTGATGCAACCATTGGCAACACTGCTCGATGGTTGCGCCATTCAGATTTTACACCCGGTAGCCAGGATCATCCTCCTTTCGCTATCGCAAGATCCTGGATGAAGCGCATACTATGAATGTTGCTCTGCGTTGCGGCGTACAAAATGTGTGTGTTATTTGTGCAATTGATGTAATCAGGTGTACCTTTATTGTACCCTAAACCGGCAACAGTTTATAGGGGTTATGTATTAATTCTGAATTAGAAATGATAACTTTCTGTCGGTTGATCCTTCCCTGTGTGACAGGAGTTGCCTGGTGGGTGGGCAAACCGGACGTTTGCCCACATGGAAGCTTGACTCGCCTGCGGCAGCGTGGTCTGGATCTCCCCGCATAACTCCTGTGTGTGAGTCAAGTGTTGTTCTGGCGCACAACACTTGAATCGGTCCTGGATTTTTGCCTATGGTTCAGCAAGATTGGTGCCGGCAGTTTAACGCGCCGGCCGGTCCCGCAGTTTTTCAAATGGCACGAACTCTTTTTGTGGCAGACGGGTGCTTCTGGTCCATGCAAACATTATGGCTAGGTGTGGTACAATGCCCGCAACTCAGGTACTTTCTCTCATTTACTACACTCCTAATTCAATGCGCACAAGTGTCTGGCTCGTACGCCACGGGCAAACGATCGCCAATTTGCAGCGTCGCTACCAGAGTTGGAGCGATAGCCCGCTGACGGAGTATGGTCAGCGGCAGAATCGTGCCCTGGCCCACCGCCTGCGCCGTCTGCCCTTTGATGTGATCATCCTCAGCCCGACCGAACGTACCCGGCTGATGGCCCGGACGCTGACCGTGGCCCGGCCCGATGTGCCCCTGGTTGAAGCGTCCGATTGGGCCGAAACGCACCATGGCGATTGGGAGGGGCTGACCTACCACGAGGTGCGCGAACGGTTTCCCCAGGCGGCCCAGCAGCGCTTTGCCGATGCGGCCCATGGCAAACCACCCGGCGGCGAAAGCCTGACCGAGGTCGCCACTCGGGTGACGGCGGGTTGGCAAGCCCTGCACCAACGCTATCCCGGCGGGCGGGTGCTGCTTGTCACCCACGCAACTCCGGTGCAGATTATGCTCTGCAACACGTTCGGGTTGCCCCCGACGAGGCATTGGAACTGGCGGATTGACCTGGGCAGCGTGACCTGTCTCGACAGTTACGGCGGTGGAACGATTGTACGCATGGTCAACGAAGTTCCGGAATTAAAGGGTTAGGGGAAAACAGTTCGGGGTCAGGAGTTACAGAGTTGAGTTTCGTGCATTCCTTAACCGTTAATGCCTAACCGTTAACCCTTACCCATTACCATCAGGAGACAAGCATGCCAAACTCCATACTCAGCTCCGAGTATGCCCAGCTTGCCGCGCTCTGTGCCGCTGTTCCCGGTCCGGATCAGACAGCACGCACCGCTGCCGCGCAGCGGCTGGATCAGTTGACCAAGCCGCGCCAGAGCCTGGGGCAGATTGAGGCGCTTTTGCTGCGCCTGGCGGCCGGCACCGGCCAGGTATGCCCCGATCTCGATCAGCGGGCGGTGCTGCTGGCGGCGGCCGACCATGGGGTTGCTGCCGAAGGTGTCAGCGCCTATCCGCAGGTTGTCACGATGCAGATGGTGCATAATTTTCTCACGGGTGGGGCGGCGATTAATGCGCTGGCGGCGGCGGCTGATGCGCGGATCATTCTGGTGGATGCCGGGGTAGCTGGTGATCTGCCGCCCCACGCGCAGTTGCGGCGGCTTGGTATTCGCAAGGGGAGTGGCAATATTGCGCGTGAATCGGCTCTCAGTCGGGAGGAGGCACTGGCCGCACTGCTGGCCGGAGCCGTCATTCTGGAAGAGGAACGGCAGCGGGGTCTCGATCTGCTGGCGCTGGGCGAGATGGGTATCGGCAACACAACCTCGTCTGCGGCGCTGACCAGCGCGTTTACGGGTGCGCCCCCTACCAGCACAGTGGGCCGGGGCACCGGCATTGATGATAAGATGTTGACGCACAAACGGTCAGTTGTGACGCAGGCGCTCCAGCGGTTTGAAGATCGGCACAACGCTGCCGGTGCTGCCGGCACTGCCCCGATCCCGGAAGGTCTCTCGTCGTTTCAGATGCATGCGCTGGAGATGTTATGCGAACTGGGCGGGTTGGAGATTGCGGTCATGGCCGGGGCGGCCCTGGCAGCAGCGGCCCGGCGCGTGCCCGTTCTGCTGGATGGCTATATCACCACCAGCGCGGCCCTGGTTGCGGCGGCCCTGGCACCCAACCTGCGTACGCATCTCTTCGCCGCACATCTCTCCTTTGAGCCGGGCCATGCGCTGGCCCTCTCCCATCTGGGATTGACGCCCGAGGCCAACGCCGGGCCGCTCCTGCGCCTCGATCTCCGGCTGGGCGAGGGGAGCGGCGCAGCCCTGGCGCTGCCCCTGCTGACGAGTGCCGCCCGCGTGATGCGTGATATGGCAACCTTTGATCAGGCGGGTGTTTCTGACAAGGACGAGGGATGAGGGATGCAGGATGAAGCAGACCGGCCCGAGGCGACGAGTCAGGATGGGCCGGTTTTGCCGTCTGCTGCTGCGGGGCCGCATCCCCTGATCGAGGCGTTGCGCTTTTTGACGTTGCTGCCGTTGCCGGGCCGATCGGCAGCACCGGAGTCGGGGATTGCCCGGTCACTCGCCTGGTTTCCGGTTGCCGGGTTGCTGATCGGGTTGTTGCTGCTGCCGGTGGGCTGGCTGGCGGGTCTGGCCTGGGATGCCGGGGTGCGGGCCGCCTGCATTATTGTCGCCTGGGGCATGATCACAGCGGGCATGCATCTCGATGGCCTGGGCGACACCTTCGACGCCGTGATGAGCTGGCGTGCGCGTGAACGCAAGCTGGAAATTTTGCGCGACAGCCGCATCGGGACGATGGGGTTGCTGGCAATTGGGGCGGTGCTGCTGCTCAAGTTTGCCTGGCTTCAGGCATCGGGTGATGCGTGGTGGCGCGCGGTGCTGCTTGCGCCCGTCTGGGGCCGCTGGAGCCAGATCTATGGATTGTGCCGCTTCCCCAGTGCGCGCGCCGAGGGTCTGGGGCATACTTTTCAGCAGCAGATTGAGCAGCGGAGTCTCTTCCGCGCCACGCTTGCCGCCCTGCTGGTAACACTACTGCTTGGACCAATCCAGGGGTTGGTCGCGGGACTGCTGGTCTGGGGGATCGCCGCGCTCCTCTACCGCTGGTGGGTGCGCGACCTGGGCGGGCTGACCGGCGATACCTATGGCGCGCTCTGCGAAATCAGCGAGGTGATCGTTCTTGCGGTGATCGCGCTCTGAGTAAATCTGCTGTCTTCTGACCCCTTGACAACAACCTGGGACCATGCTACACTGGCCCTGAGTTTGTAGGGGGAGTGTGCGATGATTAAGCGAGATCCAATCCATCCTGATGCCGTCTATTCGCGTGAAGAAGCAGCCGAGCTGCTGGGCATCAGTCTCAGTACGATCAAACGGCTCATATCCGCCGGACAGTTAGAAGCCAGCCGTCCCGAGAGCATTCGCCGGGTCTTTATTAAAGGATCGAGCATTCTCGATATGCTCGAAGAAACTAGAATTAGAAACGGGCACTCAGCATGATCGGCCTCCTATTACGCCAGAAATGTTATAGCGCGCAATGGGCCACCGTGTCGGCAACGAATATATCCGGCACGGCTATGTGTGTCTGCCTTCCACATGGCGGTAACGTGTGGTTTCGCCTGCGACAGCGCAGCGAAAATCCCGATAGCCACGCCAGAGGAGGTGCCCTGTGATCGACTAGACCCGGTCGAACTCAGGTTTGCTCTCCGAGGCGTGAAGTTTACTAGCTTCACGCCTTTTGCGTGTTCGGAATAAAGAACAAAGAGCAAAGAACAAAGAGCAAAGAACAAAGAACCGATATGATATCCGATAATGAGGCGCGAGGTGCGTTTTGTTCCTGGTTCCTCCGTTCGCGGTTCGCTTCCTATGGCCCCATCGTCTAGTGGCAGGACATCAGAATTTCAATCTGACAGCGGGGGTTCGATTCCCCCTGGGGCTACTTAAAGCCGTCGTCCGTCGTCCGTCGTTTGTAATCTGTTTTCGTTTTCGGTACTCCGTACTCCGTGTTCGTGAGCAGGTTTCTAATCACGAAAAAAGTGAGGTGGTGTCATGAGCGTACTTGAGATGGCCCTGAAGGAACGCATTCGCCGGGACTACAGCGCTGAGGGCATGGAAGAGCTCTTCCTGCGCCTCGATCTGCTGCATGATTATGCTTCGGCGGGTCAGTTGGGCGACGTGACGCCACTGAGTGGAGCGGAACTGCGCGGCTGGCTGGAAGATCTGATCTATACTGCGCGGGAGACGCTGCGCGAAATGGGAGAAGCGTGATGTATCGACTTGTGAATGGTATTCCGGTCTGGGGTGAGCATGATGAGGCCACGCTCGGCCAGATCCGGCGCTGCGCCGGTGATCCGGAGGTCGCGGGCGCGGCGCTGATGGCCGATGGGCACAAGGGCTACTCGATGCCGATTGGCGGCGTGGTGGCCTATCGGAATGCAGTTTCTCCTAGCGGAATTGGGTATGATATTTCCTGCGGAAACAAAGCCGTTCTCACCGATGTCCGCGCCGATGATCTGCGTCCCGATATCAAGCGGGTGATGGACCAGGTGGCGCGCACGGTGGTATTCGGGGTTGGGCAGACCAGCGGCAAGGTCACCAATCATGAACTGTTTGACGATCCGACCTGGCGTGATGTCCCGCACCTGCAGAAGCTGAAGCAGTTGGCACGCGAGCAACTGGGCACCGTGGGCAGCGGCAACCACTTTGTGGATATCTTCGAGGACGAGGAGGGCCGGGTCTGGGTAGGCGTGCATTTTGGTAGCCGGGGGTTTGGGCACCGGACGGCCAGCGGCTTCCTGAATCTGGCGGCGGGGCGTAAATTTGACGACAAAGCCCCCGGTGAGCATATGGATCAGCCCGCGACAGTGATCGGGCTGGATACCGAGCTGGGGCAGGCTTACTGGCAGGCGATGAACCTGGCGGGACGCTACGCCTATGCCGGACGTGACTTTGTGGTCAGCCAGGTACTCGAGATCCTGGGTGCCGCCGAACTGGACGCGGTCCACAACCATCACAACTTTGCCTGGCGCGAGCGGCACAACGGCGAAGACCTGATCGTGATCCGCAAGGGTGCCACCCCGGCCTGGCCGGGACAGCGCGGCTTTGTCGGCGGCTCGATGGGCGATATCAGCGTGATTATCGAGGGTGTTGATAGCGATGCGGCACAGGCGGCGCTGAACAGCACAATCCATGGCGCGGGCCGGCTGATGAGCCGGACGCGCGCGGCAGGGCGTCGTCGCTGGGTACGCGAGAAGGGCCGGCGGGTGCTCAAGACGGTCAAGGCGGGTGAGATCAGCCGGGAGATGATGCTGGAGTGGGTGCGCAATAAGCGGGTTGAACTGCGCGGCGCGGGGACCGATGAGAGCCCGCATGTCTACCGGCCGTTGCGCGAGGTACTGGAGGCTCACGCGGATAGTATTCGCATTGTGCATACGCTGCGACCGATGGGCGTGGCGATGGCGGGTGAAGATGAATTTGATCCGTATAAGGATTAGTTTTTAAGGGTTAGGGGTTAGGGGTTAGGGGTTAGGGGAGCCGGATTTAACCGTTAACCCGTAACCGTTAAACGTTGTGCATACGCTACGACCAATGGGCGTGGCGATGGCGGGCGAAGCCAGTCGTAGGGTGCATTCGATGCACCGTTCTGCTGCCGCGTTGACCTCCGCGTGACTGACGCACAATTGTGGGCGTAGTAGAAATCGTATCACACTTCCCTGATCCATGACATCTAACCACGGTAGCCGGCCATAGGGTGTATTCGATGCACTGTTCTGCTGCCGCACGCCATAACCGTAGTTTCGAGTAGAATAGCCGCTGAACGCGCAATCGATGCAAATCACCACGCATAGAGTGTTGAATAAACGAAGGATACCCAGACACTATGCCGGATAATCCAACGTACGCCATCACCACCCATCCCGACATCGTCTACCGGGTTGTTGCTGGAATTACCCTGCGGCTCGATATCCTCCAGCCGGAGCCGCCGCCGCTGGAGCCGCTGCCGGTGGTGCTGTTTATTCAGGGTGGAGCCTGGATGGAGGCCAACCGCAAGCTCAACCTGACCGATTTCCTGGTCAGGCATGGCTTTGCCACCGTTAGTATTGACCATCGCCTCAGTCAGCAGGCACGCTTCCCCGCGCAGATCAGGGATGTAAAGGCGGCGGTACGCTGGGTGCGGGCCAATGCTGCGCACTATGGCTTTGATCCGGCACGCGTCGGCGTCTGGGGCATCTCGTCGGGGGGGCATCTGGCGGCGTTGCTGGGTACTGCGGCCGGTGTCACCGATTGGGAAGATGCCGACGACGCTCCCGGCGTGAGCAGCGCTGTCCGGGCCGTGGTGGATCTCTCCGGTCCCACCGATTTCCTGCAGATGGGCGGCTTCCACGATCAGCCCGACGCACCCGAAGCGCAGTTGCTCGGCGGTCTCATCCAGAGCCGGGTTGACCAGGTGCGGCAGGCCAACCCGATCAGCTATATTCGCGGGAATGAACCGCCATTCCTGATCCTACATGGCGACCAGGATGATATCGTTCCCATCGGGCAGTCGGAGTTGTTGTACCAGGCGCTCAAGGCCGCGGGGAATGATGTCACCTTTGTGCCGCTGGTGGGCGAGGGACATTTCTTCAGCGAAGCAGGGTTGGCGCAGATTCGGCACCTGATTCTGACGTTCTTCCGGCGGTGTCTGGCGTAGGGCGTAGTGTCGGGCGGGTATAATACAATAAAGTGTTACCAGAAAGGAGAACCCTGTGACAACACCTGTAACCCTTGATCAGGCACTCACTATAGCGCGGCAACTTTCACCGTCTGACCGCGCCCGCCTCGTGTCGCAACTCGTCACCGAGTTAGCCGACTTGCGCGAAGCGTCGGCGACAGAGAGCAGTGCAACGGATGCCTGGACGCGGCTTGAAGCCTTTTGGCAGTCGATTGAAGCGCTCGGCCCGGCGGCCCCCAGTGCGACGGAGCAACTCCTGGAAGACCGGCGTACGCGTCAGGAGACATTGGAGGGGAGCGATCATGTTCACTCTTGATGCCAGCGTCTTTCTGCGACGGGCCAGCCCAAACGACCCGGATTACGCTGTGTGTCGCGATCTCCTTGAAACTATCCAGGCACGCACTATTGCGCTGTATGAGCCGTGGCTGGTACTGCCGGAAGTAGCTGGAGCGGTGAGTCGTATTTTTCGTGACCCGATGCGTGGACGGATCTATGCCGATCTTCTGCGAGACTTGCCCAACACTACCTATGTACCACTTGATGCAGCCTTTAATGGTACTCTTTGTATCTTTTTCACAAACATGTTGCACGAAGCGCAACATGTTTGTGAAAAAGATCTGATCTCTTCCGCCTGCCGGAGGCGAAACCGGTTTTGCACCTGGTTTCACGTCTGGTGTGAGCACCCACCGCGTAACTCGTGTCACGTAGAGGCTTGCGGTAGGGACGCGCTTCTGCGCGTCCCCAGTCGGCCCTGATGCAGGCAACTCCTTCCTGACCGGCAGGAGGCCTGGATCACCGCTGAAGCCCGCAGTCCGCTGCATTCTTTGTGATACAATGAACATACCGCAATTTGTTCTATTTGAAATAGCACGAAGAGGACTGCATGGGAACGATCCGTTGGATTCACGCCACTTTTGGGGAGATGATCCTGCCACTCTTGATTGTGATTGCTGCCATCTGGTTTACGGTCACCTGGAAACCGGACCGGCAACGCACGCTGCCTGCGCGCATCTTCCCAATCCTGGTTGATATTCAGTTTGTGCTGGGGTTGATCTACTGGATCTATGGCATTGCGATTGGTCTGGGGGGGTTGTATCTGGGCTTTCCCTTTATCCTCCACCCGATTCTGGGCCTGCTGGCGGTGGGCGTGGCGCATCTCGCGGTGCGTCCCGGCGGCCCGTTCAGCAACCTGGGCCGCTGGCGACCACTGGCCGCGCTGGGCTTGCTGCTGGTAATTGTGCTGGGCGCGGTGGTGATTAGCACGTCAATATGAGATCCGCATCACACCAACCGGAAGATTACCGGCCGTCTCGGCAGAGCATACCCGGCCATGCGCAATCCGCCAACTGGCAGATGGTACTGGTAGCCGTAACCGGTCTGTTGAGCGTGAGCAGCATTGCCCTGGGTACCCTGCCGGCGTTCATCCGCTATCGGGGGCCATTCTCGCTGCTCAACCTCACCATCTCCGAGTTGGGCCTGGCCGGCGTCTCGCCCTGGGCCGGGGCAATGGTAGCCTGATTGCCGGTGGCGTATGCCTGACAGCCTTTACGCTGGGAATGGGGGCTCTGCTGCGCGACTGGTGCGGGACGCTGTTGCTGCTGGTTGGTGGCATTACCGGGATCGCGGTGGCGCTTGTCGGCGTATTCCCCGTGGATCATCCGCTGCATCAGGTGGTTGCTATTTCGATCAGGCCCACTTTGTCCACGACTTCCCTGCGTTACAATGAGCGATAATAGCAAGAATGAATACACCCAGGAGGATATTCCATGGCCTTAACCGCGCAGACCGGCCCGGCGCGCCCCAGCTTTCACACAATCACGCCCTATCTCGTCACGCAGGATCTTGACCGATTGATTGCCTTTGTCCAGCAGGTTTTTGCTGCCACCGAAACGCTACGCATGCAGGGGGCTGCCGGCGGCACCCATGTCGAGGTGCGACCTGGATTGGCTAATGGCGGGGTCAGGACGCAATAACGGCCGCAGCCGGAAAGCTCCGACTGCGGCCGTCTCTGGTTTGGCGAGTAATGCTGACGTTGCCCTGATTTACATGCCTTTGTGCAGAATATCACTCAGCGAGACAATCCCCATCAGGCGATCCTTGATTACCGGGGCGCGATGGATATGCAGGTTGGCAAACAACCGTGCAATATACTCCACATCAAGGTCAGGATTAACAACGACACACGGCTTGGTCATAATCTCATGCACATGGACTTCACGCGGATTTTTCTCGTAGGCGACAACTTTGTAACCAATATCGGCGTCGGTTACAATACCATACGCATCATTATCATTTGCCCGGTCCACAATCAGCGCATGCAGTCCGCGCTCTTTCATCAGACGGATGGCTTCGGCAACCGTAGCACTGGACTGAATGGTAACGACGTCGGTGCTCATGATGTCTTTGGCTGTAGTCATTGGTCTACCTCCTCTGGTAAATGTAGCTGCACCCCTTCGCAGCTACGCCCCTCACGCAGCTTGCCCGGACAAGTGTATTCTGTACAGATTGTCACAAGTAGGCCTATTCTACTACAACTTTGCGGCTGGGACAAAATCCGGTTCACAGGTTTTGGGCTTCCGGCTTGCCGTAATAGATTACTTCCTTCCAGACTGCCGTCACATTATCCGCAAAAATGACAATCAGGTCTTTGGGTTCACCCTGATCAAGCGCGTAGCGCACCGCTTCCTGTTCATTCAGTATAGTGGTAATGCGCTCGGCCGGCATCCCGGCGGCCTGCGCTGACTCGCGCAGCATCCCGGCAACTTCAGCTTCGGCGCGCCCGCGCCGGTCGTCATCCTCTTTCACGATCATCCAGTCAAACATTCCGGCCATGGTTATGCCCGCCTGGCGAATATCTTCGTCGCGTCGGTCGCCGGGGGCGCCGACCACGCCGATCAGCCGGTTGTGGTTTGGGCGCATGCCTTCCAGCATCTCGCGCATGGCGGCAAAGGCGGCCGGGTTGTGCCCATAGTCCACAATGACGCGAAAGGGATGCTCGTCAAAGACATTTAGCCGCCCCGGCGACTGATAGAAGGTCGGTGAGAAGGTGCGCAGCCCCTGCTTGATATTCTCGATGCTCACGCCCCGCGCATAGGCTATCGCCGTCGCCGCCAGCGCATTGGCGACATTATGCCGCGCCCGCCCCTCCAGGGTCGCGGGGATCAGATGGGTCCAGAGCAGGGGAATATACTGCTCGGCATCATAGATCGCTATCATCTCGCCATGCACGCCCGACTGGAGCACCACGGCGGTGCCGTCCTGATCGATATGCGTTTTCAGCACCTCGTTGCTCTCCTGGTCGCCATGCATGCTCCAGTAGACAATCCGGCCCTTTGCGCGCTGCGCCATTCTCACCACCAGCGGATCATCGGCATTGAGCACGCTGGTACCGTCATCGCGGACAATCTCAACCACGAGCGATTTAACCTCCGCCAGTTGCTCCACCGTATCGATGCCATACAGCCCCAGATGATCATTGCTGATGTTGAGCACCGCACCGACATCACAGCGATCAAAACCGATACCCTCGCGCAATATCCCGCCACGCGCCGTCTCCAGCACCGCCGCATCGACGGTCGGGTCTTTCAGCACCATGCGCGCGCTCCAGGGACCGGTCATATCCCCCTTGAGGTAGAGTTGCCCATCAATGTAGATACCATCGGTGGTGGTCAGGCCCACCCGCTCGCCGTTCATCTTGAGAATATGCGCCACCATGCGCGCGGTGGTCGTTTTGCCGTTGGTTCCGGTGATCGAAATAATCGGAATGCGGGCGGGCGCGCGCGGGGGGAAGAGCATCTGAATAACCGGTTTGGCGACATTGCGCGGTTTCCCTGCGCTCGGCTGGAGATGCATGCGGAAGCCGGGCCCGGCGTTAACCTCGACAATGCCGCCGCCCACCTCGCGCAGCGGCTGGCGAATATCCGGGGTGATAATGTCAACACCAGCGACATCCAGGCCAATCACCATCGCCGCTCGCCGGGCGATCTCACGCGTTTCGTAGTGAATCTCTGTGGTGCAATCAATGGCGGTACCGCCGGTCGAGAGGTTTGCCGTGCTGCTAAGAAAAAAGAGTTCGCCCGGTGCCAGTACCGTGTCGAGTGTGTACCCGGCGCGCTCCAGCAACACTCGGGTCTGGTGTGAGATGGTGATGCGGGTCAGCACCTTCTCGTGCCCAAACCCGCGTCGGGGATCACGGTTGACCTCCTCCACCAGTTCGGCGATGGTCTGCGTACCGTTGCCCACCACATGCGCCGGGACGCGCTCGGCCACGGCGACCACCCGGTTGTTGATCACCAGCACGCGATAGTCTTTTCCCGGCAGAAAGGTTTCAACCAGTACCCGGCGGTTATACTCGGCGGCAATCTCGTAGCCCCAACGAATCTCGTCCAGGCTGTTCAGATTGAGCGAGACGCCGCGCCCGTGACTGACATCCAGGGGCTTGGTTACCAGTGGAAAGCCTGCTTTCTCGGCGGCCGCCAGCGCTTCATCCACGCTCTGCACCAACCGCTGGCGCGGGGTGGGGATGCCCACATCGTCCAGGAGCCGGATAGTCAGTTCTTTATCGCTGGCCGTCTCCACTGCGATGCTACTGGTGCGACTGGTGACGCTGGCGCGAATACGCTTCTGGTACTTGCCGTAGCCCAGTTGCACCAGGCTGGAGTCATCCAGCCGGATCGCCGGAATATCGCGCCGTCGCGCCTCCTCCACCAGCGCTGAGGTTGTCGGACCCAGGACCATATCCTGCGCCCGGGCAATCAGCGCATCGCGCTCGCGGATAAAGTCAAACTCGGCCCGCTCCGCCTCCGGCATAGCGCTGGGCAGTTCCGGCGGGAAGAGACTGCGCACCAGTTGTAGGGCCAGTTTGCCCGCCTCCAGGCCCACACGCTCTTCCAGATAGCTGTAGACCACATAGTAGACCCCCGGTTGGTCCGGAACCGAGCGGGTCTTCCCCCGGGAAACCGGCGTGCCCGCCAGGCATTGCAACTCGATGGCGATATGCTCAACGATATGGCCCATCCAGGTGCCCTCTTGCAATCGCCGGATGAAGCCCCCCGCCTCGCCGTAGGAACAACCATGATCATCCAGGGTCGGCATCAAGGCAACCAGACGGTCGGTAAAGCCGGGCAGTTTACTGGATGGATACTCTTCTAACTCCTCCAGATCGAGCGTTATCCGAATCATCGGACCATAGCCATAAAGATTAGGACCACGATAGACACGCGTCTCAAGCACCTGCATAACTTCCTCCAGGGGACAGGGGATCGTCGCGGGCTATTATAGTGCTGGTGCAGGGTTGCCCTGTACCCCGTAACCTGTTACCTGTTACCTGCACCTAAATTCCTTCGCCCTCGATCCCCTCTGTCTCCGGGGGGATGGGCAGCGGTATTGTCGGCAACCAGGGTGTTCGTGAACTGATGTTATAGTGATACCCACTGGACAGCACATGCAGGCGCATACCAAAAATTGTTAGCGGCGTATTTTCGGGGACGCGGTGAATGTCGGTATAGGTCATATCGGTGCCATCGACAATCATCACCGAGCCGCGCCCGAGCACTGTCAGTAATCCCTGGGAATTTATCTCAATCGCGGTATCCTCATCCAGGCCCACCCCCAGCAGATCGGGGTTGTGCGCAACCGCGGTCATCAGGCGGCCGGCGCGACCACGCGCCCCGAAGTGCTGGTCGATCACCACACCGCTAATCAGGCCCAGCCCGGGAGCAAACTGCATCATGGATTTGCGTGGAGGAATACCACTGGCACCGTAGGCCATCATATGCTCGGCCGCGGCTGATGCGCCCGCGCTGGTGCCGCCGATGACACACCCGGCCAGATGCCGCCGGCGGATGCGCTGTGCAACCGGGGTGCCGCCCAGGACGGCCGTGAGTTTGAGTTGGTCGCCACCAGTGATGAAGATACCACTGGCCTCATCGAGTTGATGCAGCGGTTCGGTACGCTGCGCATGCACGCGATCATGGACCGGCAACATGTCAACATGGGCAACATCAAGTGCGGTAAACAGGGCCATATAGCGTTGCCCGACTAACTGTTGAAATGACGAAGCGGTAGCCACGACTGTGATTCGCGCCTGGTTTCCACCCGCAAGTTGGGCAAAACGGCTGAGAATAGTCCGGCTACCGACCTTATCTTCTGCTCCGCCAATTAGTAGTAATGGGCCACGTTCACCCTCCACAGACGAATTCGCGCCCCCTATTCCACTGCATCAATAACGCGTTGAAACACATCAAACGATTGAAAACCGACCAGGCGTTGACCATTGATTTCAAACACCGGCTGCATGGTAATCCCCCGCGACCGTTGTTCCGCATCCAGTGCCTGCACTAGCGTCTGCATGTCACCGGCATCCATACAGGCATTAAACGCCGGTAAGTCCAGTTGCAATTCGGCGGCATACTGCCCCATCAGATCGCGCAGTGCTGCGCCTTCAACCCCCCAGAGGGCATCCTGCCGCTCAAAGAGCAACTGATGCATCGGCCGGAATTGATCCTGCTGCGCCGCACAGAACGCCGCCTCGGACGTACGCAACGAACGCTCGCCATGGTTCAGTACGGGCCGAAAGACCAGCCGTACCCGACCGGGACGCACATAGTTCTCGATAATATCCGGTTCGACCGCTAACACGTAGCGGCGGCAGACCGGTCAAAGGAAGTCACTATAGTCAATCATCTCCACATCGGCAGCGGCGGCCCCCAATGCGGGCGCACCCGCCTCGGTGAAGCCCTGCGGCATGCCATCGTAGGTGCTGACCACTTCCGTTGCTGTTGGTAGTACCACCGTTGCCGTGGCCGGAACGTCCGTGGGTGCGGTGATGGTTGCCGTGGCCGGTACAGCGGTCTCGGTAGCCGATACCGCCGTATCGGTCGGCACGCGGGCAACCGTTGTAGTTGCAGTTGCATCACTGGTAGCCGGCTGAGTTGGTGCAACCGCAGCCGGCTCAGCAGGAGCACAGGCCACCAGCAGGAGTAGCAGTACCAGAATACTCTGTCGTACATAAACAATGAAATCGTTACGCAATCTACCGAATCCTTCCGCATTACAACCTGTACCAACTCGCCGGATCGTAACCAACCGGTCTACTCCGACTCTCAAGTGTAGACTTTTTCGCCGGAGACCGCCGCTCCAGAAATCATTTCCCACACCAGAACGGGCGGCGGACGCGCAGAAGCGCGTCCCTACCACAAGAGCCTACCCCTGAGAGCTACTCCGGTGGCACGCATGGCGGCGGTTCAGTCAACCATGGTTCATAGGCAATATTATCGCCGACCGAGTCACCGCGCCCCAGCGGGTTAAACTGCGGGTCATACGGCCCGGTGGGATCACCCCACCAGTTATTGGTCATATCCAGTTCAACTTCACTTGTCGCGCCACGCCCGATGCCAAACTCCAGGTAAATCGGGATAATTGGCGGCGTGTGGTTGTCAATGAAGTTATTCGCTACACTCAGGCGAGGCAGGCCGGGCACCTGTTCCGTTTGCGTGCGAATACTCAGCCCCAGATTGCCGTTTACCAGCGTGTTACACGCCACGGTACCATAAAGGGAACCATTGGTTGACAGCAAGAGATTACTCCCCAGTTCATTCCCCCGGATCAAATTGGACTGAATATCCAGGTTGAGCACATCCAGCGTACTCGTGCTACTGAGCCGCACAACCGGCGCGCCTTCGCTCTGGCGATTGCCGCCGATGCGATTGCCGATCATCGTCACAAAGTTGCCGATCGTATAGACGGCATCAACCGCCGCGCCATAGGGTAGATCATTGCCGGCAATCTGGCTCTCGCGCACCTCAAGTTTACTATCGGTGACGAGTATAGTACCACCATTATCATAAATCTGCGACTGCCGGATTGCCAGTTCGCTGTTGCGCTCACTGGTCAGCAGGGTACCACCGGCACCCCCGCCGGTTAACTCGGTATGTTCCAGCACGATGGTACTGTTGGGGCGACCAAAAATCGCTTCCCAGCGGGCACCGGTATCCGACACAAAGCGAATAGGTTGACCCGGCGCGCCGAGCGCCAGCAACCGCGCGCCATCAACAAAGATGGCGACCCCCACACCCAGCCGTATCTCTACCCCTGGCTCAATAATTAGCGTTGAACCGGGTGCCAGTTGGACATCACGTGATAAGATAACCGGACTCTGCGCACTTGTCCAGCGGATCTCGCCGGCCAGCACATCTACCGGGATCGCCGTAGGCAGCGGTGTAACCGGCACCACCGGGGCAACCGGCTCGCCGGGCACAACCGGAGGCGCTCCATCCACCGGTTGGCCGGTCGGCTCTGTTACTGGCGGCCCACCGGGTTCTTCCGGTTGAACGGGCGCGGGTTGGGTCGGGTCCGGCTCCTGGCTCAGATCCTGCGTCGATGTTGGTCGTGGTGCCGATGTTGGCGGCGGCGGCGACGTTGGTCGTGGTGCTGATGTCGGCGGTGGGGGCGAAGTCGGCTGCGGTGCGGGATAGCCTGCATCCGGTGTTTCCGTAGCTGTTGGCCGGGGTGTTGGCGTTGTGCGCAGGGGCGCAAAGGTTGGTAGCGTTGTACCGTCACCCTCAGGCGTTGGCCCTGCTGTACCAGGAGTCTGGCCTGGCACAGGATACCCGGTTCCCTCAGCCGTTGGACCACTTGGCGCAGGGTATCCCCCTGCGCTGGTTGGACTGGGCGTTCCTGCTCCAACGACACCGGCAGCGGGTGAACCAGTCGTAGTCAACTGCGCGGTGGCAGTCTGGGCCACGGACGTTTCCGCCAGTGCCGTTTCGGCCACAACCGTTTCCGCCACCTGTTGCGCGATCTGTTCTTCATCCTCAACTGGGAATAAGAAGGTCAGAATAACCGCCAGGATAAGGAAGGCAAGCGCTCCCAGTAATACCAGCATATCGCGGCTGATGCGGAGTGAACCAATCCGTATTGCACGATCGTCCTGATCTTGATCAAGCTCATCGTCGTCGAGATCAAGATCTTGCAAATCGTCATCGTCTTGTCGCAAGGCGCTCTCCTTCGACGTGATAACCGTTCGCAGTGGGTCTTATCATAAAGGCAGAGTGGCGGGAATGCAAGTGGCCGGGTCGTGATGTATGCAAATTGTCATCTCGGTTATAGGGGTTCCGCGGTAGTGTTCAAACTGCATGTTTGACAAGGTGAAAGCGGTCTTCGCCTGCGGCAGCATGGTACTTCTTTCCCGCGTAACACCTGTCAGTAACAGGACTTATGCGGTCTCTCTCTCGGGAGTTGATATCGCCTCCGGCAGGGCGGAAAATTCCATGCTTGTTCACAAAAATTTTACACAATGTGTAAAATTTTTGTGAACAAGATAAAAATGGTCCCCTGCTGCCGCAGGCGAGTCTGCCATTCATCGGGTCAAACGTCCTGATTCGCCTCCAGCAGGGCGGAAAATACGAGCTTTTTAATAAAAATTTTGCACTTCGTGCAAAATTTTTATTAAAAAGCTACATAACGTACCATGCTGCCGGAGGTGACATTCCATGTCGGGTCGGTGATCGCGTAACACCTGTCACTAACACGAGTTACGCGGTCGGTTCCAATCCCGGCATGTGCCTGAATAAACGGCCCGACTCGCCTCCGGCAGGGCAGAAGATCCCATTCTTTTTCACAAACATGTTGCACTGAGTGCAACATGTTTGTGAAAAAGATGAAAAAAGTACCACGCTGCCGCAGGCGAATCGGGCTTCCATCTGCTCAAACGTCCGGTTTGTGTACCCACCGCGTAAGTCGTGTCACTAAAAAATGATGAACGCTTCCTCCCTCCCGGAGATGCATACTATTGCAGGCGATGCAGGCAATGCAGTTTCGTCCGGTTTGTCTGGGGTTGTTGAGAATGTTGCGCCTATGGATTTAATGCCTCGGTGGTACTTGTCACCAGATAAATGACCCGCTCACCGATATTGGTTGATCGATCGGCCACTCGTTCCAGCACATGCACGACATCCAGCATATCGACCACTGCTTCGACTTTTTGGGCATCGGCATGGGCAATGGCAATCAGTTCACCGCGCAAGCGGTCCTCGAGCATATCGACCCGCTCATCATCAATACCCAGGCTGCGGGCCATATCCGCATCCTGATGCAGAAATGCATCCATGCTGATATGCAGCATTTTCTGCGATATTGCCGCCATCTCATACAGTGCCGGCGGTGGTGTCACCAGCATTGGTCGGCGGGTGGCTCGCCGAATGCGCCGCGCGATACCACAGGCATAGTCGCCGATACGCTCCAATTCGGTGGCAACTGCTACCACCGTTCCCAGCAACCGCAGATCGGTGGCAACCGGTTGTTGCAGTGCCATTAACCGATAGACTTCTTCCTCAGCGGCATGCTGGGCCTCGTCTATGCGGGCATCATCGTGCAGAATCTGCGCGGCGGCGATGGTATCCCAGGTTTCCAGGCTTTTTACCGAACGATTCAGCGCGTATTCAACCATACTGCCGAGACGCAGCAGATCATCACGGAGCGAACCGAGTTGACGGGAAAAACGTTCGCGCATGGCATTTCCTCCACTTTGAGTACGAGCCTGCGGCTGTCACTTGCTAACAGGCGGCACCAGCTATTTCCTGGAAGCGTAGTATATTAAAGAAACAGGATACCATAAATAGCGGGGTTTTGGTAGTGATTTTCCGGCGATGGGGGTGATGTAACGTTTTTCCAACGGGTCAAGATCTTGCCGCTCCCCGCATCCGGCGGTTACAAGCCATCGCCCTGACGTGGGTGTTCCGGAGCGGTGGCTTGGTGAACTGTGAACATTGGTAGTTGCACGGTCAGGATGCCCATGGCCCGCGCTGTCATCAAACTGCAATGTTCAAATCCGAAGAGATCTGGTATGATAGTGCTGGCAGAAGAAGTGCAACGAGAAGACGGAACGACGACCCTGGGCAGAATGTCCGGGGTTGTCGTATTTCAGGCCAGTGCGCCGGGAAAACTCCAGATTGCCGGGCGCAACCGACCGAAAGCCCGGTAGGTTGCCGTCAGGGTCAACTCGTATGATTCATCAACCTGTGCCGACAGCGGGATGATACCGCTGGTTAGCTCCTCGTGTACGGTCAGGCTGCCATGCGCGCCGTTCGCCGCCCGCAGATCAACAATGACATTGACCGGGCGCACGCCCGGTGTGTATGTCCAGATGACATGGGCATACCAGAAGCCATCCTGGTAGACCGAGGCGACCCGCGCCCGCCGCACACCGGCCGGGCGCAGCCGCAAGTAAGTCAATGCCGCTCCGGTTAATCCTCCTGCCCCGTACAACAAAATGTGTCGCAGCTTCATTGTTCTCCGTAGTCTGTAGGCTGTAGTCCGTAGGCTGTAGTCCGTAGGCTGTAGTCCGTAGGCTGTAGTCCGTAGGCTGTAGGCTGTATCACGCTTCACGTATCACGCTTCACGTCACGGTAGCGCGTACAAGCGTCGATAGGCTCCATAGTAACCATACACCAGCCGGACATAGTGCCGCGTCTCGGGATAGTCGATCCCCTGCATGTAGAGGTCCGGGTCGGTGACGGTGGTGCCGTTTGCCCAGCGCTGCGCATTGCCTGGCCCGCCGTTGTAGGCCGCCAACCCGCCGTGGATGCTGCCTTCCATGGTCTGGATCTGCTGCCCGATGTAAAAGGTTCCGAAGCGCACACTGACATGCGGCTGGTAGAGATCATCCGGATGAAAATCGGCAACCGCCAGCCGTTGCGCGATGCCCTGCCCGGTGGCGGGCATCACCTGTGCCAGCCCGCGCGCGCCTACCCAGGAGGTTGCGCCCGGATTAAACAGGCTCTCCTGCCGCATCAAGGCGTAGAGCAGGCGGGGATCAACCTCCTGTTCCCGCGACTCGTTCAGCACCAGATCAACATAGGGCGCTGGATAGATCAGGCGGCGCAGGGTCTCCGGCAGGGACGCGTCCGGGTCCGGTGCCAGTGCCGCCAGTTGCTCCGCCGTTTTGAGTGCGGTGTAGGTTTCACCATGCTGGTGGGCCTGCTGTGCTACCTGCATCAGCCCCAGCGGACTGGTGGCGCGCACATCACGCGCGCTGTTCCACTCGGCCCGGGCTTCACTATCCATACCAACGGCGCGCAATTCCACCGCGCGCTCGGCAAACCCGCCCTCGGGTGCCGACGGCGTTTCCGCCGTATCACCCGGTTCTTCGGCCCAGTTCACAATCCAGGCTTCCAGTTCCTGCCAGTCCTCAGCGGTAATCGGCGCATCCAGCGTGAGCGTTGGTGTCATCGTCAGCGCTAATTCATCGGCGGCGCGTGCGCCGTAATAGGTATCGGGGGCCGCGCTGTAGGCGCGTTCAAACAGGGCGTGCGCCTGCTCCATCTCGGCCTGCTTCAGGGCCGCACGGGCGGCCCAGAATGCGCCGCGCGCCTGCTCTGCACCTCGCTGGTTTTCCGCCAGCAGTTGCCAGACATACTGGGCCTCCCGCCACTGCTCCGCATAGAAATAGGCCGACCCGACCGTGTGCAGGGCCGGCGGCGACAGGTCGCTTTCGGGGTAGCGCTGGCCCAGTTCAAAGCGCACCTTCAGCGCCTCGTCGGTCTGCTCCAGCCGGTCAAGCAGTTGCGCCGCGCGGTCCAGGGCCACGGGTGCGCGAGGATCATCGGGGTAGCTGGCGGCATAGTTGCGGTACTTGTCGGCGGCCTCCTGGGTCGCGCCGCTCTGTCCAATCGTCTGCGTCCAGTCGAGCAGCGCCTGCCGCCCCGGTTCGCTGTCGGGACTGGCGCTACCCACGGCGGCCAGGGCATCAATCGCCTCCGGGAACTGCCCCAACCCGCGCAGGGTCAACCCCCGCAGCCGCTGCAACTCCAGCACCTCCGGGCTTAATCCGCCCGCCGCCGCCTGCGCCTCGGCAATCGCCGCATCAAAGAGGGGGAGCGCCTCCGCGTACAACTCGGCGGTGAAAAAGATGCGGGCCGCCGCCGCTGCCGAAAGGCCGGGATCGCCTGCCGCGATCAGCTCGCGGGCCGCGTGGGTCGCCTCGGGCGTCGTGGGAGCCTCGGTGACAAGCTCCAGCAGCCAGGCGCGTGCCTGATCCGACTGGCCCAACTCCTGCGCCAGATCGACCGCTTCGGCCAGAATAGTCGCCCGGTAGCCGGGATTCCCGGCTATTTCCAGCAGTTGCGTGTAGAGCTGGAGCGCCGCGCTACCCTGCCCCAGTTGGCGGCGCAGCGCAATCGCCTTCTCAAAGCTGCCCGCGCGTTCGCCTCGCGCAATCTCGGACGTTGCGCCATACTCATAGCGCCGGGCCGCTTCCTCCAGTTGGTCCTGCGCCTGGTAGAGCGCTGCCTGCCGAATAGCGGCATAGGGTTCCAGCGGCGGGGCGAGTGCGCGATACTGCTCGTAGGTGGCGATGGCGTTGGCCCAGTCGCCCGCCTCCTCGTAGCCCCGCGCCAGCCAGAAGAGTGCCCGTGCTGTCAACTCATCCTGAACACCTTCCTCCAGCAGCGCTTGAAAGGTTGTGTTGGCTGAAGACCAGTGGCCCCGACGGGCGTAACTCTCGGCCAGGTAGTAAGTCGCCTGGCGGGTCTCATCCGCATCGGGATGCGCATTCAGCAGCGTGCTCAGATCCTGGGCCACCTGCTCTTCTTTGCCGACGGCCCGCGCTGCTAATGCCTGTTCAATCAGGGCGGGGGCCGACAACACCGTTGGTGATGGCACCGGCGTTCCGCGAGTGGATATGTCGGCGCCTGGTCTACCGTCGTGCTCAAGGCCGGGGGGCTCGCCGAGCGAGCAGGCCGCCAGGATGAGTAGGAGCAGGTAGTAGAAGCCCCGTTGAAATTGCGTTTGTAGAGCTTTCATATCAGGGGCATTTTACCACGCGCATCTTCGCTATGGCTTATGGCAACCTGATATTTTGCGGAAATGCGCAGAAAGGATTCCATCCGTCGGTACTACTATCGCCGGCCAATCTGTTCCAGCACATGCGTCAGCACGGTGATGCCGCGCTGATACTCATCCAGATCGATATGTTCGTCCGGCGTGTGATCCAGGCGGGAGTCACCGGGACCGTAGGCGACGATGGGGCAGCGCCAGGCCGGACCGACCACATTCATATCGGCGGTGCCGGTTTTGTGTAGAAAGCCCGGTTGCCCCCCCGTCTGGCGGATCGCGCGCACAAACGCGCCCGCCAGCGGTGTCGTCCGTGGGCTGCGGAAGGCAGGACAGGCGCCCTCAAAGGTCAGCGTGGCATCGTCCGCCAGGGTTTGCAACTCCTCGGCGAGGGTTGCGGGGTCAACATCTTCGGGCAGGCGCAGGCCAATGGTCGCCTCGGCCCAGTCGGTCAGGCCATCGCCACCGCTGATCACCCGCCGCAGCGCGGGCATAAGCTGGTCAAACAGGCGTTGACGACCGGCGTTGTGAATGGCACAGCGATCCCGCACCGCTTCCCAGAACTCGACCAGCAGTTCGGGGGCCGCGCGCAGTTCGCCGGCGCTGTGCGCCGCCGGTTGTTCGCGCCGGTAGTGAACCAGCAACCGTCCCTTGTAGCCCAGCGTGACACGATCCCAGCCGCTCGGCTCGCCAATCACGCAGAAGTCGGGGGCATACTTGTCTACGACATAGTGCGCGCCCCGGGAGGTTGCGGCCTCCTCCTCCACCGCCCCAACCAGCACCACCCGGCAGCTTAACGTCCCGGCCTGGTATGCGCGGGCGGCCGCGCAAACGAAGGTGGCAAACGGCCCCTTGGCATCAACCGCGCCGCGTCCATACAACTGCCCCTGCTCAATCCGGAACGGCACCGCGCCGCCAACCGTGTCGATATGGCCCAGCAGCACCAGCAACGGTCCGGTCGTCCCCACCGTGGCAACCGCGTTGCCTGCACCATCAACGCCGGCGGTAAAGCCCAAACTGCTCATCCGCTCAACCAGGAAGGCGGCAACGGCAGCCTCTTCCCCCGACACCGAGGGGATCCGCACAAACTGTTCGAGAAAAGTTATCTCATCCATATCCATGCTATGTGATCTCACTGCTCCAGGCGTTCTGGTTGCCAGTATACCCGCGCCCCGATACCTCGTCAATGCCTTGGTAACGGTTAGGGGTTACGGGTTAGGGGTTAGGGGGTTAGGGGTTAGGGGGTTAGGGGCAATACCTTTCAAATAGCAGAACCTGCGCAGTAGCGTTGTAAACCGGACGTTTGCTCCGCTACAGAACGGTTCCGCCTGCGGTAGCATGGTACTCTTGTATCTTTTCTCACAAAACATTTTCACTTTGTGAAAATGTTTTGTGAGAAAAGGATGATTTCTTCCGCCCTGCCGGAGGCGATAGCTCCTTCTCGGGGAGTGTCCGTGTATGTTGTCTTATTTGAACGGTATTGGGGTTAGGGGTTAGGGGTTAAAAATGCAACACGGATATCATCACCACGGTTGACAGGAGTAGGGTGCATTTTATGCCCCGTACTGTCCCGGCAGGCATGCCACCGGCGAAAGCCGGGACTCCAGCAGAATGGTGCATTCGATGCACCCTGCTGGTCTCTAGCAGAATGGTGCATCGAATGCACCCTACTGCTCTCTAGCCCATAACCGTTAACCCATAACCGTTAACCCATAACCGTTAACCCATAACTGTTAACCCATAACTGTTAACCCATAACCGTTAACCCATAACCGTTAACCCCTATACCCCTGGCACAGTTTGTGCAACGAAATACCCTGAGCTTACAGACAAGCAGATAATCACACATCACCTGCACAACGAAAGCGGGGTGTGTGGAACGGAGGGAATACCCATGACGAAACAACGCCGCGATCCGGCAACCGACGCAGCGCTCAACGGCCCTGACGTTCCAATGGAAGAGAAGAAGGAAGAACTTGCGGGTAATGCCTCGCGTGATGATAAGGTCGGCTATATTCAGGAAGAAGATGTTGATAACCTGGGTGAGCTGACGCCCACGGAGATCTACGAGGGTGAGATTGAGGCCGGGGTCAACCCGGATCTGCCCGATGACCCGGAAAAGCATGCGCTTATGACGGAGCGGGAGATGCGCGCGGGCGAAACCGATGATGTCCAGGAGGCGATTGAGGAGGGGTATACCTACGTTCCGCCCACCGATCCGCCGACGACCCCGAACGAATCCGCGCGAGCCGCAGACGAGCGAGGTCGCCGGCGGGTTTGGCGGCTCTTCCCTGGATGAGCCCTACAACGCCCATCATCACAGCACCTTCTTGCCCGACGATGACGAGATGAGCGCACGCGTACGCGATGCCATTCGCGCCGACAGCAGCACCACGCACTATGCAGATCGGGTTATTATTGTGAGCCGGGGCAGTGTGGTTGCGCTGCAAGGCGTGGTTACCGATCTGTTGGATGCGGAGAATCTGGTGGCGGTGGCTTCCTACGCCGAGGGTGTGGAAGCGGTGCTCGATAAGCTGCAGGTTGAGACGCAGCGCTAACTATAGAAAGAACAGACAACCATAGAACAAATACGCTGTTTGATAGATATGCATTCGACGTACGTTGTGCTCTGTTCCTTTGTTCTCTGTTTGCGATAGGGGAGGACTGAGGATTACGCACAACCGGCGTCCTCAGTCCTCACGTAGGCGCGTTACGCGGTCGGTTCATCAAACCGGGCGTTTCACTCGGTGAACGGTAGAATCGCCTGCGGCAGCATGGTACTCTTTTTATCTTTTGCACAAAAAAATTCACTCAGTGAATTTTTTTGTGCAAAAGATCTGGTTTCTTTCGCCCTGCCGGAGACGAAATGCTCTGCCGGATCAGTGACCGCGTAAGTCGTGTCACTTACACGCGTTACGCGGTGGACGTTTGGACCACGCAAGCCACGAAATGAGCGAAAAACACAAACCTGCCGGCGTTTATTCAACACTCAAAACTCAGAACCTAAAAACTCATAACTAAAAGACCCCGACAACCAGTAGCACCAGCCCCAGCACGCCTAACGCGCCGCTCACATAGTAGAGATTGCGCGATGTGCCGGCGGCCGATTGCGCCAGTTCGCGCTCGGTTTTGCGGCTCACGAAGAAGTGCTGGTTGCTATCCTTCGGATGCTGCGCGATGATTGGCTGCCCCTGGAAATCCACGGCGCAGCCCAGGATGTAGACCTTCGTCCCCGGCAGCAGGGCTTTCTCAACATAGTGGTAACCCAGCGTACGCGACCGACCCCGCCCCGAAGGGGCATCTTCGTAGCGGTCTGCCGTCTCGACCATATCCAGGTCGGCTCCCTCGGGATTGATCAGTACCCGCCCGGTGGCATCGCGCACCCAGAAGTTGACCCGCTGATCCTCCGACTCGACCGTTTCGCTGCCTCGCTCCATCCGGGTTTCGCGCTTGCCCTCGTCGTCCTCTTCGGTTACTTCCTCCTCATACTCGCGTGTCACGGTGCGGGTGTAGCCTACGCATGCCCGGTTCGAGAGCGGGCCGGTCAATGGCTCGTCTGCCTCGATCACGCCCTCAACCTCGCAGGGTTGGGCAAATGCCTCGGCGTCCAGGGTAGTCGTCACCTTCGTGTGGACTTCGGTGAGCAGTTGCGCCGTGTAGGTTTCGGCGGCATTCATCGCGTGCAGCCGTCCCGCCTGATTGCGCGCTACAAAGAACAGCACCACCGCCACGACCAGCAGAATGACTCCAAAGATCGTCATCATCTTCCTCCATGTGCTAAAAAGCGAAAGCCGGAGCTTCCCGGTTCACGCCCGGTGATTGTTATTATAGGAGGAAGATCTTACCAGAGTGCGACACAGCGCCGCAGCACACAGTGCCGGGATTAGAGCAGACGGCATCTACTCTATCCCGGCGCACTTCTCGACCTGTCACCTGTCATTTGACACGAGTTACGCGGTCACAAACCCAAAACGAAATTTCGCCTCCGGCAGGACGGAAGAAACCATCTCTTGTTCACAAAAAAATGCACATTGTGCATTTTTTTGTGAACAAGATAAAAAGTGTACCATGCTGCCGCAGGCGAATCGGGGCTTCCATCGGGTAAAACGTCCAGGTTGCATGGCAACCGGCACGACCACTTGTCCGGCGTGGCGTGCGGATCGAGCTTCCATCGGGTAAAACGTCCAGGTTGCATGGCAACCGTGTAAGTCCTATCATTTGATAGGACTTACGCGGTCGGTTCCAAACCCGGCATTTGCCTGGATAAACGGCCCGACTCGCCTCCGGCAGGGCGGAAGAAAACATTCTTTTTCGCAAAACATTTGCACACAGTGCAAATGTTTTGCGAAAAAGACAACAAGCGTATTATGCTGCCGTCGGCGAAGACGACATTCACAGGAGTTGATGTCTCATTTGAACGCGCACCGCGTAACTCCTATGAAAACTACCCCTGGGCCGGTGCGGGCTCCTCGCGGCGGTGGCCGGTGGCGGCGCTGGAGCGGCGCTCGGCCCGGCGGATGCGTGCCGCCGGATCGAAGCGCCGCTCCAGCGCCATAATCCCAAAGTTGACCAGCAGCGCCAGCAGGCCCAGCGCAATCACCCCGGCATAGATTTTATCATTCCGGTTTTGCGCAATCCCGTCAAACAGCAGGTCGCCCAACCCGCCTGCGCCAAATTTGGCCCCGATTGCCGCAATCCCAATCGCCACCACCGAGGCAATCCGCACGCCTGCCAGGATCACCGGCAACGCCAGCGGTACCTGGATGCGCCACCAGCGCTGCCAGGCATTCATGCCCATCCCGCGCGATGCCTCCAGGATGGCCGGGCTGACCGACTGCAACCCGGTGACGATATTGCGCACCAGGATCACCTGTACGTAGATTACCAGCGCAACAATCACCGACTGCTTGTTCAGCCCGAACAGCGGCAGTAGCAGGATCAACATTGCCAGGCTGGGAATGGTGTAGAGCGTGCCCAGCGTGCCCATAATCACCACCGTCAGTTGCCGGTAGCGCGTGAGCAGAATGCCAATCGGCAGCGCAATCAGCAGCCCGATCAGCAGCGCCATCCCGACCATAAACAGATGCCCCAGCAGCAGTTCCCAAACCACATCGGGTGACTCAAAGATATAGCTCACACCTGCTCCTTCCCGATTGCGCTGCTGCGAATATGATCCAGCGTCAGGATGCCGACGGCATCATGCTCATTCAGCACAGTCAGCGCCGGGGTATCGGTGCGTAGTAGCAGCGAGAGCGCCGCACGCAGGTTATCCTGACAGCCGATCGTCGGCTCGCCATTGCGCCGGTAGTCGTCGGGAATGGGCACCATGGCCGTCTCAACCCGCACCAGGCTCAGTTGACGCACCATATCGTCGGCCCCGACCAGGTCATGCACAAAGCGGCTCACTGGCTGCGTCAGGATGTTGAAGGGAGTGTCATACTGCACAATGTGGCCCTTATCCATGACCACGATTTTGTCGGCCATGCGTAGCGCCTCCTCAACATCATGCGTCACAAATAGGATGGTCTTTCTGAGTTTCCGCTGGAGGCGCAGCATCTCATCCTGCAGGCTGGTACGCGTAATGGCATCAATCGCGCCGAACGGCTCATCCATCAGCATCACTTTGGGATCGCCCGCCAGCGCCCGTGCCAGCCCGACCCGCTGCTGCTGCCCACCGGACAACTGCGAGGGATAGCGGTCACGATACTCCTCCGGCGGCAGTTTGATCATCGTCAGCAGTTCGTCGATGCGCGGATCGGTCTGCTCCCGTGACCAACCCAGCAGCTTCGGCACAACGGCAACATTCTGGGCCACGGTCATATGCGGGAAGAGCCCGACCTGCTGGATCACGTAGCCGATCTGTTTACGCAGCGTGGTGATCTTAAAATCCTGAATATTGCTACCGTCAAAGAGTATCCGTCCGCCGGTCGGTTCGTACAGGCGGTTGACCATTTTGAGCAGCGTGGTTTTGCCACATCCGGATGGCCCCAGCAGCACAACCAGCGCGCCCTCATCCACATCAAAACTACACCCATCGACCGCCGTCCGGGGCATGCCGGAAAACTGCTTGGTAACTTCCTCAAAGCGGATTGCGCTCACGCGTTACACCTCATTCCTACTGTGAGTTTTGCAGCAAGCCCTCTTGCTCCAGGAACTCGCGCGCCACATCGGCCGGCTCGCGCTGGTTGCCGGTCACTTCATAGTTCAGTTCGCGCATAACTTCGGTCGTTAACACCGGGGAGAGCGTATTCAGCGCATCACGAATCTGTGGGTTGGCTTCGAGCGTATCCTGGCGCACCACGGGCGCAACCTGGTAGGGCGGGAACAGGTTCTGATCGTCTTCCAGCACCACCAGATCGAAGGCGCTAATCTCGCCGTCGGTTCCAAACCCGACCGCAATATCGGCATCATCGTTCTGCAGCGCCTGATAGCGCAGTGAGCCGGTACCGACCGCTTTATACTCCGCGAGATCAAACTCGCCATACACCCGCTTCAGGCCGGGCAGTCCGTCGGGGCGCTCCTGAAACTCGTCCGGGCCGGCCATAACCAACTCATCGGCCTGCGCAACCATATCCGAGATAGTTTCGATGCCATACTGCTCGGCATCTTCCCGGGTCATCACCAGTGCCTGGGTGTTGTTCAGCGGTGCCGGTTCCAGCCACTCCAGATTAAACTGCTCCTGGTAAGCCTGGGATACCGTGTTATAGACCTCCTGCGGGTCAGAGTTGACCGGCTGATCCAGCACAGTAATCAGCGCGGTACCGGTATACTCCGGGTAGAGATCAATGTCGCCATTCTCAATCGCGGCCTGCGCGACCGGGGTAGCTCCCAGGTTCAGGCGGCGCTCAACATTAAACCCGGCATCTTCAAGCATCAGGGCATACATCTGCCCCAGGATAAACTGTTCTGCAAAGTCTTTTGAGCCGACACTGATCGTTGTACCACCCGCCGCGCCATTACCACCACCACACGCCGCCAATGTCAGCAAAATCAGCAGCAGCATTGTGGTTGAGAGCGTCCGTAAGCCGTTCATGGTTACACTACCTCGCTACTCTAAAGTGTCGTCCGTCCGTGATCGTCCCACGTACTGCGGACACGCAGAAGCGCGTCCCGCCCAAAAAAACCTTCTCTACTGCTGCCGGAGCCCGACCTCAGCTCGTTGGTGGCTGAATTGCACGCTGCAAGTTGCTCATGCCAATCTCGGCAAGCAGGGCCAGCAGCGCCACCGGCACCGCGCCCACCAGCAGGATCGCCTGATCAAACTCGGCAAAGCCGAGCGTAATAAACTGCCCCAACCCCCCGGCCCCGATAAACGCCGCCAGGGTCGCACTGGCAATCACCTCAATCGTTGCGGTTCTGATGCCGGCGATCACCACCGGCAGCGCCAGCGGAATCTCAACCTGCCGCAGCACCTGCCGGGGCGTCATGCCCATCCCGGCGGCCGCCTCACGGATGGCCGGATCGATGTTGCGAAACGCAGCGTCGGTGTTGATCAGAATGGGCGGCAACGCCAGCAGCGTCAGGGCAATCGCCGCCGACTGAAACGACAGGCCAAAGTAGGGAATCGCCAGAAAGAGCACCGCCAGGCTGGGAATGACCCGCAATGCGTTAAAGCCGTTGATAAAGGCCAGCGATGCCACGCGCGAGCGCGATGTCACCACCCCCAGCGGCACACAGACCAGAATGCCGATGCCGAGCGCAATCGCCACCAGCAGCAGATGGTCGCGGGTGGCGGTCAGCAGTTCATCCAGATGCTCGACGGCATAGTTCCAGGCTTCAAGAAAAATCATCCGTAACTTCCCTTATGCTACCGTTCTGATTATGCGACGTTCCTAAAGAAAACAGTTCGCAGCAAAAAGTATGCCACGATAGAGCAGCTTCTCATACCGTTGCGGTGCCGGCTACACCGTTCTGCCGGGCAGTACGTACGACATCCACACCAGTCAGACGCAACCGTCCGGCGCTAGAGCACAACAACGTGGGAATTTCAACTATGGGATAAGACGGGGGTGCAATGCCGCTGCTGCCCAGATATTACTGGAACCGCGGGTGCTTTTCTTTCCATTCCAGCATAGTTCTATCATACCACGAAGCGGGCATGTCGTTTTGCGATTTGCGACACGCTTATTGACACGCGTTATGTGGTGGATGATCAAACTGAGCGTTTCACCAGGTGCAAGCCCGATTCGCCTGCGGCAGCATGGTACTTTTTGTCTTTTTCAGGAAAATGTGGCACTTGGTGCCACATTTTCCTGAAAAGAATGTCCCATTCCACCCTGCCGGCGGCGAAAATTCCTTTTGGGTGAGCAACTGCGTCACGGGTGTTATTGACAGGACTTACGCGGTCGGTTCCAAACCCGGCATGTGCCTGAATAAACGGCCCGACTCGCCTCCGGCAGGGCGAAAAATCCCATGCTTTTTCACCAACATGTTGCACAACGTGCAACATGTTGGTGAAAAAGCTAAAACAGTACCACGCTGCCGCAGGCGAATCGGGCTTCTATCGGGTGAAATGTCCCGTTTAAATACGCACCGCGTAACTCCTGTTATTGACAATCCTGTGCGGTGTTACTATACTCCTGCGACGAAAACAGGTGGTATGAATGGTTTAGGTAGATAGATGATGAGGCTGCAAACTTTACGCACGGGAATAGCGGCCAGCCTGCCGATTGTGCTGGGCTACCTGCCGGTGGCGATAACCTTTGGCGTGGTTGCGCGAGAGGCCGGATTGCTCCCATATGAGGCGCTGCTGCTCTCCGGGATTATTTTTGCCGGGGCCAGCCAGTTTGCGCTGATCGGGCTCCTGGCTACCGGCACTCCCGCCGGGATGCTGCTGCTGACGACATTTGCGCTGAATCTGCGCCATCTGCTCTACGGACCGCTACTCAGTCCGTTCCTGCAGCGGGCTTCGACCGGCCGTTCGCTGCTGGTGGCCTTTGGCCTGACGGATGAAGTATTTGCGGCGGCCTTTGCGCGGCTGGCCCAGAAACCCGAGGGTGAGCGGGTCGCCTGGCTCGCCGGGCTGGAAGTGGGCGCGTACCTGGCCTGGCTCGCCGGGACTGCAATCGGGGCCGGCAGCGGAGATCTGCTGGTCACACTGTTTCCGCAGATGGCCGCGGCGCTGGCCTTTGCGCTGCCGGTCCTGTTTCTGGTCTTGCTCCTACCGCTGCTGGAGGGTGAGGTGACGGTGGCGGTGCTGGTGGCTGCCGTTGTTGCCGGGCTCTTTCAATTTGCGGGCTACCCGACTCCCGGCATCCTCGCCGCCGGTCTGGCCGGGCCGCTCGCCGGGCTGCTCTGGAGGAGGCGCGCATGCAGGTAAATCTGCTCCTGCTGATTATCATCATTGGACTGATGACCTATGGGTTGCGGGCGTTGCCGCTGCTGCTGACGCTCCGCCGGCAGCGAGATGCTTCGCCCCGGATGGCCCGCCTGGACCTGATCCTGAACCTGGCGGGGCCGTCGCTCCTGGCGGGTTTGCTGGCGGTTTCGGTGGTGCCCCCGGCGGACCAACCGGCTGCTGCGGGGCAGTTCCTGCACGGCCTGGTAGTCCTGGGGCTGGTCGCGCTGGTCTACCGACGCGTGCCCAATCTGGGTGTGGCGGTGCTGGTCGGCATCAGCGCCTACGCCCTGCTGCAGCCGTTCTTTGGCTAGGCCGACGCATCATTTCACCGCATCTCTCTGGTCGCATGTGTCGTTTCGTAGGTGCGGTTTGCAACCGCACGCCGGCCATCACCGCATCTCTCTGGTCGCATGTGTCGTTTCGTAGGTGCGGTTTGTAACCGCACGCCGGCCATCACCGCATCTCTCCGGTCGAATATATCGGTTCGTAGGTGCGGTTTGTAACCGCACGCCGGCCATCACCGCATCTCTCCGGTCGAATATATCGGTTCGTAGGTGCGGTTTGTAACCGCCTGGCCCATGCCTGTCCCGGCAGGCATGCAACCGGCTGAAGCCGGGATTCCCGGATGGCATATATTGAACATTAAATCCGGATATCACTGGACTGGAGTCCCGGCTTCTGAACGTTGCAATGTTAATCCGGACACCCGATGGACGGGAGTCCCGGCTTTAGCCGGTTACGGCCGCTATCCGGCTGAAGCCGGGACTCCTGAGACTGAGCCATGTTCTGGCGATTGCTCTACGGCTGGACACGTTATCCGGGTTATTTCTCAACGTTCATCAGCCGGATCAGGCGTTTCTGGCAGGATGCCACGGTCCCGGCAGGCATGCAACCGGCTGAAGCCGGGATTCCCGGATGGCATAGCTGGAGTAGTTTCTCAAAGTTCATAAGCTGACCGTTGATGGCGGACGGCTTCACGTACCTCTGCGCTCTCTGCGGCTCGGCGGTGCAATTGATCGCTCTGTGTGCCACCCTGTTTTTGCGCAAAAATCGGGGGGTAGCACTCTGTTCAATCTATCACAAGGATGTCTGTTTAGGAGATCGGGCGCATGGGTCGCCGTGCGCATCAGGACGCCCAGGAGGTTGTCCGACCACGACTGCGTCCATCAGGCGTCGCATCCGGTTTCCGTGCGCGTGCGTGGATGCGCATCAGGATCATGCTGGTACGCGTGGGTCTGCATCATCTTGACGCGACAGGGGTACGGTCATGCGCCGGATCACGCCGCATGCGATATGGCGTCCAGACGCGGCATTTGTGTTGTGAACGAAATCACACAGTGGTACCCCGGGAATTTTGCGCAAAAATAGGGTGCCATGGCCTACACATCGTCTGGCAGGACTAGCGTAACGTTTGTGCAATCAGACGCTCAGTCGTCGTACACCAATTCATTCTTGAACATTGACAACTGAATGCTCGCGGAGTCCTTCCATCTGTGTCAGACTACCAGGTGCAAGCCAAAGCAGCCTGACCAGACGAAAGGACTCCAGGATGATTATACCGCCGTTGCTGTGGATGCCCGCCTTGCTGGATATGACCACGCACCTGTGGGCAACCGGATGGTCGTGGTGGGGCATGGGGTCGGCCCCATCGCCGGAGGCCACGCCGGCACCGCTGTCCGCCCCAGCCGTGCTGCCCGTGCCACCTACCGATCCACCTGTCGGTACGGTCACCGATCACGCCCTGCTGGTCGTACTTGGAGCCTATGCCCAGCACCTGGGGGTCATTGATCAGTTGGGCCAGGTGCCCCTGGCCCAGCGCACCTATGATCATGCCCCGCAGGAGAAACTCATCCAGTTCCTGGTTGGCATCCTGAGCGGGATTGACTATTTGCAGGATTTTAATGAGGCGGCGCACCCGCTCGGCCGCGATCCGCTGGTCGCGCAGGCCTGGGGCCAGACCGCCTTCGCCCATTATTCGGGCGTGAGTCGTACCCTGGCCGCTGCCGATGCGGACACGCTGGCCGCCGTCATCCAACGGTTGCAGGCGATCACCCAACCGCTGGTGGATGCGGAGGTGCTGGCCCTGCTGCGGAGCGACCACCCCCTGTGGCTGGATGTCGATCTGGTGGGACGCCCCGTCAGTTCCACCAGTACATCCTATCCAGAGGCCGATTTTGGCTGGATGGACGACGGCGTGGCCAAGGGCTACCAGACGGCACTGACGTCTCTGGCGGGTGGTCCCAGTGGGCGCATCCTGCTCAGTAGTCAGCGCTATCCCGGTCGCACCCACTCGGCGGCGTGTCTGCAGGCGGCCATCCGGGCGGCCGAACAGGTCGTGGGCGGCCATCCCCAGCGCCGCACTGATCTGGTGCAGACGCGGCTGGATGCCCTGGCCACGGATCTGGCGGTGGCGGACGCCCGACAGCAGGCCCTGGCGACCCAACAGCACGCGCTGGACGCCGCGTCCACGGCTGCGGTGGCTGCCCAAGTGCAGGCCCAGGCCGACGTCGCCGCGCTGGAAGCCGATCCGGCAGCCATGGCGCGGGCGGATCGGCCGCATCGTCGCCTGAGTCGCGCCCGCACGCGGGTGGCCACGCAGGCGCGCCGCCAGCCGCGGCTGCAGCAGCGGCTGGCGACCCTGGCGACCCGCCAGCAGCGGGTGGCCCAGCAGATAGCCACGCTGCACCAGCAGCAGGCGGCACTGCAGCAGTGGCACGATCAGTTGGCGACAGAGAACACCGGGCTGATCGCCCCGCTGCCGTTGGTGGTGCGGGTGGATGCGGGCTTCAGTACGGATGACAATCTGGCCTGGCTGATTGAGATGGGCTATGCCGTGGTGACCAAGGTGCATAATGGGCAGACGGCCACCTGCGTGCGCCGGGGCATCGCCGCTGATGCCACCTGGGACACGGTGGGCCGGAATGCGGAGGCGGTGTCGCTGGCTGCCCAGCGGATTGCGGCGTGCCCGTACCCGTTGGATGCCCTGGTCGTGCGCTATCATCTGCCTGATCGGATGCGGTACACCACATTGCTGAGGTATGGACGAACGGATCTGCTGGCCCCGCAGTGGTTCCAGCAGTATAACGCCCGTCAGATCATCGAAGCAGGCATCAAAGAGCACCAGGGCGTGTTGACCATGCGCCGCCCGTTGGTGCGGTCGCTCATTGGCATGCAGATCCAGGAGCAGTTCAGCCTGTTTGCCGCCAATTTTGTGCGCTGGGCTGGGCAGTGGCTGCGCCCACTGGTGCGTGATGCGAATCAGGCGCTGCAGGAGGCGCTCGGCGAAGTCAAGACCCTGGTGCGGGTGCTGGCGCAGTGTCGGGCCGAGGTCATCACCACTGCAACCGGCATGGCGCTGCGGTTCGATGATCGCAGCCCGTTTGCTGGGGCCACGATTGTCCTGTCGGGCCAAGTAGCGATTCAAGAAGTCCTCCCCCTGTTCAAACAATCTGATTGGGGGCATGCCGAAACGACATGACCGATGATTGCACAAACGTTACGCTAGTGGGCGGGGCTCAATAAAATCAAAACTGTTAACATTTACGATTTGTTCTTGAAGTGATTGTATTGTAGAAAACCGACATGCTTTATAGTGATGTTACTTATCTGAGTAAAACGTTAATCTATACTGAAGTACTACCTACTTTGTTTTTTG